>Ga0157369_10000304_pt1 | contig 65926 bp, 62 predicted proteins | sample C25metaG_FD_113461 | JGI IMG/M metagenome (GOLD analysis project Ga0157369, IMG submission 113461) | Corn rhizosphere microbial communities from Kellogg Biological Station, Michigan, USA - C2-5 metaG | ecosystem: Host-associated > Plants > Roots > Rhizosphere > Soil | place: USA: Michigan... | reverse complement strand
GCCGCCCATCAGGCCGATACCGATACAGGCGCCGATTGCACCCAGGCCGATGATGATGCCGATACCGATGGCGGTCAGACCTTGGATGTTGGCGATGAAAGCTTGCATGATCACTCCTTTGTAAAAGACTTTTTGGAACTGGATTTAAAGAAACGGAAAACGAATCTGCTTGTGCAGCGATGCACCCTTGCCGATTAGTGCGAGTCGTGCGCCTGACCGATGTACACAAGCGTCAGCATCATGAAGATGAACGCTTGCAACAGCACGATCAGGATGTGGAAGATCGCCCAGACGGTACCGGCGATCACGTGGCCGACGAAACCGAGCAACGTGGTGTCCGCGCCGAAGGTCCAGAGGCTGCCGAGCAATGCGATGAGCAGGAACAGCAGCTCGCCCGCGTACATGTTGCCGAACAGCCGCAACGCGAGCGAAACCGTCTTGGCGACGAACTCGATGATGTTCAATGCAAGGTTCGGGATCCACAGCAGCGGGTGCGCGCCGAACGGGGCCGAGATGAGTTCGTGCACGAAGCCGCCCACGCCCTTGATCTTGAAGTTGTAATAGATCATCAGCGCGAAGACGCCGAGCGCGATGCCGAACGTGCCGTTCAGATCGGCCGTGGGCACGATGCGATGGTGCGAAATGACGTTCGACAGCCCCAGCCACGCGATGACATGACCCGGCAGATCGACGGGGATGAAATCGAGCGAGTTCATCAGCGCAACCCAGACGAACACGAACAGCGCGAGCGGCGCGATGAACGTGCGGTTGCCGTGAATGATCGCCTTCGATTGATCTTCGACCATCTCGACGAGCATCTCGATGGCGCACTGGAAGCGGCCCGGCACGTCGGACGTGGCGCTGCGCGCGGCCATGCGCAAAATGAAGATGGTCACGAGACCGCACACGATCGACCAGAACAGCGTGTCGATGTTCAAAACGTGCATGTCGATGATCGACGTCTGGTGCCCAGTGGCGAAGTTTTGCAAGTGGTGCGAGATGTACTCGGACGGATCCAAGTGCGTGCTTTCTGTAGCTGCCATATCGTTTATTGCCACCTAAATTGTCGAAAATCTTTCGATGCGCGCACGACGCGGCGCAGACGCCGTAGGTCGTGCGAAAGGCGGCAAGCGCGCAGCGCGTATCCTCGCGCGCACTTTCTGCCGCCCATCGTCATCCCGTTTTCAGCGCCAAGCGAGCGCCAGCCAGTACGTCTGCAGCGTAACGAGGAAGGTCACGAGTAGCGGCAACCACCGCACGTCGTGATACCAGACGGCGACCGCGACGAACATCGCGACCGTCACCCCCATCTTGAGCATTTCGCCGATCATCCACGTCAGGATCGATCCGGCGCCGCCCGTTCCTTTCAGACGTGCCGCGAACAATGCGCTCGGCACCCAGCAAATCGCTCCCCCCAACAATGCCGACAGCGCAGCACCGCCCGGCGGCTCAGAGAACAGCCACCAAACCAGCGCGACGACGAGGGACAAAACCACTTGCGCCACCACAACCTTGAACGGCGTGACGCGCGACGGGCGACTCACATCGGGACCGAAGAGCTTCTCAGCCTCTACCCGCGTGAGCGGAACGAAATTCTTGTCTTGCTGCTCGGCATCCCACGCATCGTCGAACGTTTCCGGACGACCGACGGCGCGAGCGGAAGAAGAATCGTGTTGCGTGCGTTCGTCGTGCCTTGCGTTCGGCTCTCGATCCGCCATCGCCCCTACCTTCCAACCTCTGCAAAATCCAGTTTCCCACCCGCAGCTTTCGCCATGCTTACGGGACTGCCGAACTAATAAATCCGGGCGATTGTAAGCGATAGTTGCAGGCGATTCAAGACTTTAGCCGCGACAAAAAACTGCTCGGAAGCGACGCGCCGCGGGCTCGCGCGGGGCGCGCGCGCGGTCGATCGAAAGCCGCGATACAGGTTCGCCGCGGGGCGAGCGCCCCACCGATCGCTTCCCGCGGCCCGTATGCGCGCGCGGGTTCATAGATGTACCAGCAACCATCCGCCGAGGACCGCGGCAACGAGCCAGAACGGAATCGACAGCAAATGAAACGGCAACCATATGCCACGCTGCTTCGCGAGGCGCACGGCGATCAGGTTCGCCAGCGAGCCGATGGCGATGCCGAACCCGCCGACACTGACACCGAAGGCCAGCGCGCGCCAGTCCTTCGTGAATTCGGCCAACATGATCGCGGCGGGCACGTTGCTGATGCCCTGCGACACGATCGCGGCTGCGGCATATGCGCGCAGGGGCGTATCGAGCCCGAGATGCGCCACCGTCTCGCGGATCCACGGCAGCGCCGCCACGCTGCGCAGCACGATGAACATCAGCACGAAGATCAATAGCAGCGCCCAGTCGATTTTGAGCACTGCGTCGCGCCGCCACAACAAGAACCCGCAAATGACGCCAACGAGGCCAATGCCCGGGTGATGGGAATCGGCGAGCAACACGAACGCGACGAACAATAGGGCCGCCACGCCGGCATAGGCCCGGTCCACGGGCTCCTTCGAAACGTCGCGCGAGAGGTCGAGCGGCTTCGCGCGAAACGCGAACAACGCCAGGACGTAAAGCATCGCCATCAGCGTCGCGCAAAGCGGCGCCAACGCCCAAACGAAACGCCCGAACGATACGGCGCCGACCTGCCACAGGAAAAGGTTCTGCGGGTTGCCGAGCGGCGTCAGAACCGAGCCGGCATTGACGGCCAAGGCCAGGAAGATCGTGAGGCGCTTGACGGGTAGCGGCGTCAGCGCGTGCAGCGACAGCACGAGCGGCACGACGACGAACAAGGCGACGTCGTTCGTGACCAACATCGACAACACGGCGGCCAAGCCGATCAGCAAGCACGCAAGCACCCGCTCCGAACGCACATGATGCACGACGCGATGAGCGAGCCACATCAACAGGCCCGATAGCTCGATCGCCTTGGTCAACATCAAGAGTCCCGCGAGCGTCATGACCGTCGGCCAATCGACGAGCCGCGGCAGTGCGAGCCAAGGCTGCGCCCGCGTGCTTTGGAGCACAGCCAATACGAGGACGAGCAACGAGAGGACCGGCTCGTTCAGGGCGAAGCGAACCAGCGTGCGCGGCACGCTCGCACGCGCGCTGCGAGCGTTGTCAGCAGTGGTCATAGGCGGAGAACTAACGAAAAGGACTGGGCGGCGGCGCGCACCGCGAGACGGACGGTGGCAGCGTTCTAGCGCCGGGCCGCGCCGGATCAGGCCACTGCCGTGCCGCTGCGCAAGCGCGCGAGAATGCCGTCGAGGGCGTCGAGATCGCCGAATTCGATTTGCAACTGCCCGCGCCCTCGCCGGCCCAACTTGATCTTGACGGCCGCCGCGAGCAAGTCCGACAGTTCTTCTTCGAGACGACGCGTATCGCGCCCGCCGTCCTGGTTGGACCGCGCCTTTACCGCCGGCTCGGCTTTCGTCGTGGCCGTCACGAGACGCTCGGTCTCGCGCACCGACATGCGCTTGTTGACGACTTGATTAGCGAGCGTGATCTGCGTCGCGGAGTCGACGGCCAGCAATGCACGCGCATGGCCCATGTCGAGATCGCCGGCAAGCAACATCGTCTGCACCGGCTGCGCGAGGTTCAGCAAGCGCAGCAGATTCGAGACGGCGCTGCGCGAACGGCCCACGGACTCGGCCGCCTGCTCGTGCGTGAAGCGGAACTCGTCGAGCAAGCGCTGAATGCCCTGCGCTTCTTCCAGCGGATTGAGATCTTCGCGTTGAATGTTCTCGATGAGGGCCATCGCGGCCGCGGCCTGATCGGGCACGTCCTTGACGAGCACGGGCACCTCTTGCAACCCGGCGATATGCGCCGCGCGAAACCGGCGCTCGCCCGCGATGATCTCGTACTTCTCTTCGGACACGGCGCGCACGAGAATCGGCTGCATGACGCCCTGCGCACGGATGCTCGCGGCAAGCTCTTGCAGGCTGCCCTCGTCCATGCGCGTGCGCGGCTGGTACTTGCCTGCCTGCAGCTTGCCGAGCGGCAACACATGGGGCTGCCCCTCGCTACGCACGGCCGTCGTAATGTCGGGGTTGCCGCCCAGCAGCGCCTCCAATCCGCGTCCCAATCCCTTCTTCTTCGCTACCGCATTCATCGCATTTCCTCGATCGGCTTTCTTCTCGCGCGGCGCCATGTTCACAGCGCCCGCACGCGTTCAATCATTTCCGCGCCGAACTGCACGTACGCTTGCGCGCCGCGCGATGCGCGGTCGAAAACGACGCCCGGCAGACCGTAACTCGGCGCCTCAGCCAAGCGCACGTTGCGCGGGATGACGACATCGAACACCTTGTCGCCGAAGTGCTCCTTGAGCTGATCCGACACCTGCTGCTGCAACGTAATGCGCGGATCGAACATGACGCGCAGCAGGCCGATCACTTTCAAGTCTCGATTGAGGTTGGCGTGCACCTGCTTGATCGTGTTGACGAGATCGGACAGCCCTTCGAGCGCGAAATACTCGCACTGCATCGGAATCACCACGCCATGCGCCGCGCAAAGGCCGTTCAAGGTCAACAGCGACAGCGCCGGCGGACAATCGATCAACACAAAATCGTACTCATCGACCACCGCCGCCAATGCACCTTTCAATTGCCTTTCGCGATTCTCGACACTGACGAGTTCGATTTCCGCCCCGGCAAGCTCGCGATTGGCGGGAAGCACGTCATAAGAGACGGCTTCGGGCTTCACGCGCGCATCGGCGACGGAGACGCCGTCCACCAGCACCTCATAGACCGTGTTCTCGCACTCGGCCTTGTTGATGCCGCTGCCCATCGTGGCATTTCCCTGGGGATCGAGATCGATCAGCAGCACACGCTGCCCCTGCGAAGCGAGACTCGCGGCGAGATTGACCGTCGTCGTCGTCTTGCCGACACCGCCTTTTTGATTCGCAACGCAGAAGATTTTTGCCATCGTTCGAAGGATCCTCGTTACCGCGTGAATACTGTGATTGCTATGGTTGCTGTGCTTGCCGCGTTTGCAGTGAGTACGCTCATGCCTGCGTGCCGTTCTCGAATACCACCTCGACCAAGTGCCGCTCGGCTTCGAGGAAAGGCACCTGAAGCCGCGTCACCCCGGCGACATGCGCCCCGGCCGGCAATCGCTCGATTTCGGCGTCGGGCTGTACGCCCTTCATCGCCCAAATCGATCCGCGCTCGCTCAGCAAATGCCGCGCAAGTGTAACGAAATCGGAGAGCTCTGCGAATGCGCGCGAAACGATTGCATCAAATTTTTCTGGGACGTCGACGCCCGGGCGCAGATTTTCGACACGCCCCGTCACCACCGACAAGTTGCCGAGCTTGAGCTCGGCCTTCGCCTGGGCTTGGAAAGCCGTCTTCTTTTGGACGATGTCGTTCAGCGTGACAGTGCGCTCGGGCAACACGATCGCCAAAACGATTCCCGGCAGCCCACCGCCCGAGCCCACATCGAGGATCGAACGACCCTCGCGCGCCGCGAGATGCGGCACGATCGAGAGCGAATCGAGGATGTGTTGAATCACCATCTGCCGAGGATCGCGAATTGCCGTCAGGTTGTAGACGGCGTTCCACTTCGACAGCAAAGCGACGTAGTCGGCGAGGCGCTGAAACTGATCGTCGGACAGGGCAATGCCCAGGGCCTGAGCGCCGGTGTGCAGCAACTCTAGCCAGACAGTGCGATCGTTCGATGCCGCGCCTTTGGCGCGCGGCGCCGTCATCGGCCAGCCGGAGCCGCGTTGGCTCCGCTTTCACCGACGCTGCCGGATTCGGCGGTCGTTGCCGCCGAGCGTCGTCCAAGACCCTTCTTCAGATGAACCATCAAAAGCGAAATCGTCGCGGGCGTGATCCCCGAGATGCGAGACGCCTGCCCGATCGTTTCCGGGCGGAACTGAGTGAGTTTTTGGCGCGCTTCGAACGACAAGCCTCGCACCGACGCATAGTCGATCCCATCGGGCAACCGCGTGCTTTCGTTCGCTTCGTTGCGCTCGATTTCGTCGGCTTGACGCTCGATGTACCCTTGATATTTCACGCCGATCTCGATCTGCTCTTTGATCTGTGCAAGCAGAACCGGATCTTCCGCAAGCGGCGCCCCGGGCCCGCAAGCGCCATCGCGCAAACCGCACACGCCGTCGTAGCTCACGCCCGGCCGGCGCAGCAAATCGGCAAGGTTGTACTCGTGGTCGATCGGTTTGCCTAGCAGCGCCGTCGCTTCGTCTGCAGAAAGCGTCTTAGGACTCACCCATGTCACGCGCAGACGCTCTGTTTCACGTGAAACAGCGTCGCGCTTGCGCGAGAAGGCATCCCAGCGCTCATCGTCGACGACACCAAGCTCCCGCCCAATCTCCGTCAGGCGCATATCGGCGTTATCTTCACGCAAGCTCAGCCGGTATTCGGCGCGGCTAGTGAACATCCGGTACGGCTCCGAGACACCCCGCGTCACCAAGTCGTCAACGAGGACGCCCAGATACGCCTGATCCCGCCTCGGACACCACGCCTCCTTCTCTTGCACGTATCGACCGGCATTGATACCGGCGAGCAGGCCCTGAGCCGCGGCTTCCTCGTAACCGGTCGTGCCGTTGATCTGCCCTGCGAAGAACAGGCCTTGGATCACCTTTGTCTCTAGCGATGCCTTCAATCCGCGAGGATCGAAGTAGTCGTACTCGATCGCATACCCGGGACGCAGGATGTGAGCGTCCTCGAGCCCTTGCATCGAATGCACGAGATCGAGCTGCACGTCGAATGGAAGGCTCGTTGAGATTCCGTTCGGGTAGAACTCATTCGTCGTGAGCCCCTCGGGTTCCAGGAAGATTTGATGCGAGGACTTCGACGCGAAACGATGGATCTTGTCTTCGATCGACGGGCAGTAACGCGGCCCTACCCCTTCGATCACGCCCGTGTACATCGGCGAACGATCGAGGCCCGCCCGGATGATGTCGTGCGTGCGCTCGTTGGTATGCGTCACCCAACACGGCACCTGCTGCGGATGCTGTGTCGCGCGGCCGAGGAACGAGAAAACCGGGACGGGATCCAGGTCGCCCGGCTGCTCCTCCAACTTGGAGAAATCGATCGTGCGCCCGTCGATACGCGGCGGCGTGCCGGTCTTGAGCCGCCCCTGCGGCAGCTTCAGATCTTTCAGCCGCGCCGATAGCGAGACGGCTGCCGGATCGCCCGCCCGCCCGCCCGTATAGTTGTTGAGCCCGACGTGGATCTTCCCGTCGAGGAATGTTCCCGCGGTCAGGACAACGGCGCGCGCGCGGAACTGAACGCCAACCTGCGTCACGGCGCCCACCACGCGGTCCCCTTCGACGATCAGATCCTCGACCGCCTGCTGAAACAAGCTCAGGTTCGGTTGATTCTCGAGCCGTCGACGAATTGCGGCCTTGTACAAGATGCGGTCCGCCTGTGCGCGTGTCGCACGGACCGCCGGCCCTTTCGACGAATTCAAGATCCGAAATTGGATGCCGCCTTCGTCGGTAGCCGCAGCCATCGCGCCGCCCAGCGCATCGACTTCCTTCACCAGATGGCCTTTACCGATACCGCCGATAGACGGATTGCAGCTCATCTGGCCGAGTGTTTCGATATTGTGGGTCAGCAACAAGGTCTTTGCGCCCATACGGGCCGAAGCCAAAGCGGCTTCGGTGCCGGCATGACCACCGCCGACAACGATAACGTCAAATTCTTTGGGATAAAGCATCGGAGATCCCGCGGGACGAGAAGTGCGCGGGCCTTTCGGGAAAGTGTATTGCGCGAAATTATAGCGGGGATCGTGGCCTCGGCGCTTTAGCTAAATGGCTACTCAATGTTTCACGTGGAACATGCCTCGCGCCCCTGCGGTGAAATCCCCCGCTCCGACCGGACGAAATCCCGGGTTCCCGTAGGGGCACGAGCAACGCCGCCATGAAACAATGTAGAGCACCGCATCGCCGCTGCGGTGCGGGATCGAACTTCATCGAACGAGGAGGCAGCAATGACGGCTCAGCACTACACGGGTGGATGCCACTGCGGCGACGTCCAATTCGACGTGGACGTCGACCTGGATCAAACGATTGTCTGCAACTGCTCCATTTGCACCAAGCGCGGTTTCATCTGGGCCTTCGCGTCGGGCGAGCAGTTTCGCTGGCGCAGCGGCGAGAACAGCACCGGCGAGTACCTGTTCAACAAACACGCGATCAACCACCGTTTCTGCCTGCGATGCGGGGTCGAGGCTTTCGCTTTCGGCGTTGCCCCAAGCGGGGCGCGTACGGCGGCGATCAATGTCCGGTGCCTCGATGGCGTCGATCTCGCCGCGTTGCAGCCCACCGCTGTCGACGGAGCGAGCCTCTGAGCCGCATCGGAGCTGTCCGGCCGCCGACGGAGGTCAGCCCGTCTTCTTCGCGAGCCCCAAATACGTCTCGATGACGCGGGGGTTTTGCGCGAGCGACTCGGCCGCCCCTTGGAGCGCCAGTTCGCCGGTTTCCAGCACGTATCCGTAGTCGGACACCTGCAGCGCCGCGCGCGCATTCTGCTCGATCAGCAACGTGGCGACGCCCGTGCTGCGCAGCGCGCTAATGATATGGAAGATCTCTTTCACGATCAGCGGCGCGAGCCCCAAGCTGGGCTCGTCGAGCATAAGCAGATCGGGCTTACCCATCAGCGCGCGACCGAGCGCGAGCATCTGCCGCTCCCCGCCCGACAGCGTGCCGGCAGCTTGCTTGCGCCGTTCCTTCAAGCGCGGAAAACGCTCGAACACCGGCTCGAGTTGGTCGAGATAATCGCGCTCCCCCGCCTGCCTGCGCCGGTAGGCACCGAGAACGAGATTGTCTTCGACCGACATCGTCGAAAACAGCTCTCGCTTTTCGGGAACGAGACACATGCCGCGTGCGACGCGCTTCTCCACAGGCAGCGCGCCGACTTCCTCAGCGCAATAGCGCACCTGCCCCTTCGCATGACCGATCGCCGGCAATGCGCCCATGATGGCGCCGAGCAGCGTCGACTTTCCGGCGCCGTTGGGCCCGATCACGCTGACGATCTGGCCAGGCCGAACCTCGATCGACACGTCATGGAGCGCCTCCACCTTGCCGTATCGCACGCAGAGCCCCGACACGGACAAAATCGGCTCAGTCGTCGTTTCAGTCATTTCAATCCACTCCGCCGAGATAGGCTTCGACCACCGCCGGGTCGTTTTGCACGTCTTCGGGCAAGCCATGCGCGATGCGCGTGCCAAACTCCATGACGACGAGCCGATCCGCGAGATTCATCACGAAGTCCATGTCGTGCTCGACCAGCAATACGCTCATGCCTTCCGCCTTGAGCTTGCGCAGCAACTCGGCCAGTTGCTGCTTCTCTCGATAACGCAGCCCCGCCGCCGGCTCGTCGAGCAGCAGGAGCGTCGGATCGCAGCACAAGGCTCGCGCGATCTCCAAAATCCGCTGTTGCCCGAGCGCGAGGCTGCCGGCTTCGTCGTACATGTGCTCTTCGAGACCCACTCGCCGGATTTGCTCGGCCGCATCGAACATCAACCGCGCCTCCTCGGCCGCGTTGAGCCGGGCAAGGCTGCGCCAAACGCCGCTCGACCCGCGCAGGTGTGCACCGATTGCGACGTTCTCCAGCACGGTCATCGACGGCAATAGCTTGACGTGCTGGAACGTGCGGCCAATGCCGCGTTTGACGATTTCACGTGAATTGAGCGCATCGATGCGCTCGCCGCGAAAATGGATTTCGCCGCGCGTCGCTTGCAGCACGCCCGTCACGAGGTTGAACGTCGTCGATTTGCCCGCGCCGTTTGGACCGATCAGGCTGACGATCTGGCCCGCGGTCACCTCGAAGCTGACGTCGTTGACGGCCACGAGCCCGCCGAACTCCTTGCGCGCCCGATCGACGACGAGCAACGGCTCTCCGGCCGGAACCCGCTCCCGCCTCGGCAACGGATCAGCCCGCCCGGGCGCCTGAGCATGCGGGCCGCGCGGAAACCAGCGCGCCACGAACGGCCACACGCCCTGCCGTGCATACTGCAGCAGCGCGACCATCAATACGCCGAAGACGATGATTTCGAAGTTGCCGCTTTGCCCCAGCAGCAGGGGCAACCACGACTGCAAATAATCTTGCACGACGGTGAGAATCGCGGCGCCCAAAATCGCACCCCAGACATGCGCGACGCCACCCACGACCGCCATGAACAGATACTCGATGCCATGGTTCAATCCGAACGGCGTCGGATTCACGGCGCGTTGCAGGTGCGCAAAGAGGAATCCGGAGATCGCCGCAAGAATGGCCGCGTACACGAAAATGACGACCCGCATCCATGCGGTGTTGACGCCCATGGCCTCGGCCATCGCGCTCGCCCCGCGCAATGCGCGAATCGCTCGTCCCGGCCGGCTATTAAGCAAATTCTGAATTGAAACCACCGCGATCAGCACCACGGCCCAAATCAGGTAGTAGATGCTGCGCCCCGAGTCGAACGAGAGGCCGAGCGCGCTCAGCGCCGGAATGCCGTTGATGCCGTCGTACTTGCCCAATGCCTCGAGATTGCCGAACAGGTAATACAGCGACAACCCCCACGCGATGGTGCCGAGCGGCAGGAAGTGCCCCGACAAGCGCATGGTGACGGCGCCGATGACGAGCGCAACGAGCGCCGTCAGCGCAATGCCGACGAACAAGGCGATCCATGGCGAGACGCCGAACTGCGTCGTCAAATAGGCTGTCGCGTAAGCGCCGACGCCGACGAACGCCGCCTGGCCGAAGCTCGTCATGCCGCCCACGCCCGTGAGCAGTACGAGCCCCAGCGCGACGATCGAATACAGGCCGATATAGTTGAGCAGCGTGATCCAGTACTCCGGCACGTGCAGCGGATGCGGCAACACGGGCAGCGCGAACAGGACGACGAGAAAGCACCAAAACGGCTTGGTGCGGGAGAGTCGATGCTTCATCGTAAAAACTGACTCCGGTTTTAAACCCGCGCTGGAAGGCGCTGTGCCGAAACACCGGCCCGAGGGCCGGCGCCGAGGCGTCGCCCGCTCATTGCTCGTCCTCCTCGACGTGCCCCGTGGCCAGGCTGCGCCAAAGGAGCACGGGAATGATGAGCGTGAAAACGATGACCTCTTTGTAAGCGCTCGCCCAGAACGACGAATACGACTCGAGCAGCCCCACCAACAGCGAGCCCGCGGCGGCGAGCGGATAGCTGACGAGTCCGCCGATGATCGCGCCGACGAAGCCCTTCAAGCCGATCAAAAAGCCCGAGTCGTAATAGATGGTCGTCAGCGGCGCGACAAGGATGCCGGACAGCACCCCGAGCCCCGCGGCCAGGGTGAACGCAAGCCTCCCCGCCTGCGCCGTGCCGATGCCCACCAGCCGCGCGCCGAGGCGGTTCACCGACGTCGCCCGTAATGCCTTGCCGGAAATCGAGCGGTCGAAGTAAAAATAGAGCGCCGCGATCAACACGAGTGCGGTCGCTATCACGCAGAGGCTTTGGCCCGAAATCGACACGCCGCCGATGCTGAACGATGCGTCCGAAAACGGCGTCGTGCGTGAGCCTTCCGCGCCGAACATCAAGAGCCCAAGACCGACCATGGCGAAATGCACGGCGACGGCGACGATCAACAACAATAGCGTCGTGGCTTCAGCTATCGGCTCGAAGGCCAACCGGTAGACGAAGGGCCCGATCGGCACGACGATCGCGAGCGTCAAGGCAAGTTGCGCGACCATCGGCAAGCTTTGGCCGTAGAAGTGCTGTGCCATCGCGTAGACGCCGATCGGACCGAGCAGATAACGGCTCGCCAGCCCCGCCATCAACCGCGGCGCATGCCGGCGTCGCTCCGGATGCCGCACGAGCCCCGCCGCCTCGACGAAGAAGCACGCGGCGCCCAGCACCGGCAGCAAGATGGCGGTGGGCGGAAACTTCTGCGCTTGCAGCATCGCAAGCGTCAACGCACCGTATGAAACGAACTCCCCTTGCGGGATGAAGATGACGCGTGTGACGGAGAACACCAACACGAGCGCCAGCGCGAGCAGCGCATAGATAGCCCCGGTGGTGATCCCGTCTTGCGCGAGAATCGCCGCAATCGATAAATCCATACTGTTCGAGCCCCGTACTACGATCTGACGAACCGGCCAAAGCGAAAGCGAACCGACGGGCCGCGCGAGCGATCCCGCGCGCGGCCCGAGCGGCGAGGCTGGGCGTTATTCGCCAAGCAGCTTCCACTTGCCGTCGGTGATCTGCACCATCACGCGGCCGCGTTGATCGAGCCCGTTATGGTTGGCCGCCGACGTGTTCATGATGCCGTGCGAAATCGGCAGTTCTTTGATGTTCTCGAGCGCATCGCGCAGCGCCGAGCGGAACGCGTCGGTACCGGGTTGGCCCTTCTTCAACGCCTCGGGAATCGCCCGCTGCAACATTTGCCCGGCATCCCACGCGTGGCCCCCGAACGTAGCCACCGTGCCGGCGCCATAGGCCTTCTCATAGGCTCGCTTATAGGCCAGCGAGGATTGCTTGACGGGATTGCTGTCCGGCAACTGATCGGCGACGAGAATCGGGCCGGCCGGCAGAATCTCGCCTTCGCAATCCTTGCCGCACACACGCAGGAAGTCGTTGTTGGCCACGCCATGCGTCTGATAAATCTTCCCCTTGTAACCGCGCTCTTTCAGCTCCTTGGCCGGCAGTGCCGCCGGCGTACCCGAACCCGCGATCAGCACGGCATCGGGGTTGGCGCTGATCAATTTGAGCACCTGCCCCGTGACCGACGCGTCGGTTCGGTTGAATTTCTCGCTGGCGACGATTTTCAGGTGGTCGCCGGTCGCGGCCTTGGCGAACTCCGCATTCCAGCTCTCGCCATAGGCATCGGCAAAACCGATGAAACCGACCGTTTTCACGCCATGCTTGGACATGTAATCGGCAATTGCATTGGCCATCAGGCTATCGTTCTGCGGCGTCTTGAACGCCCATTTGCGCTTCTCGTCCATCGGCTCGACGATCTTGGCGGAGGCGGCCAGCGAAATCATCGGCGTCTTGCCGGCCGAGACAGGATCGAGCATCGCCAGCGAGTTCGGCGTCACCGTGGAGCCGAGGATCGCGTCGACGTGATCTTCATCGATCAGCTTATGCACGTCCTGCACGGCTTTGCCCGTATCGGTGCCGTCGTCGAGCACGATGTATTGCACGCTCTTGCCGCCGATCTCCTTGGGCAACAGCGCCACGGTATTCTTCTCGGGGATGCCGAGCGATGCGGCAGGCCCCGTCGTCGATAGCACCACGCCGATCTTCACCTGCGCGAGGGCCGCCGTCATGGCGCACATCATTGCAACCGCCACACCGCCCTGTACCCATTGCTTCATCGTCATTTAGTGATCTCCTGAGGCGTTACGCGAGAAAGCGCGTTGTCGTTGCCGACGCTGCGGCCGGCTGAAAGCGATTATTTTCGAAAATGAATTCGCGAGGCGTGCAGACGCACACCGATCGGCTGAAAGCGATCGCGTTCGTTCGGATAAAACGGTGAAATGAAAATGCTGCGAATAATCGCGGAAGCGCAACACCGCGGTAAAGGCGCGACGCGTCGGTCGGATCGACCCCGAGCGCATGCGCCGAATGCGGAGCCCGCGCCACGGCGCGCCTGCCGGACCGGAGCCGCGGTGATGCAAACGGACCAATCGGTCTGAATGAATATGAATCGGCACGAATCGAACGCGCAAATAAAAAGCGCTGTTGGATTCCCTCCAACAGCGCTTTCGTCCGGGCACTGAGTGCCTCGATTGTCTCCTCGTTCTCCACCTGTAAATTCGGTGCATCAGAACTGAGACGAAGATTAAACAACCCCGTCTTCTGCGACAACCTAGCACTTTCCCTAGTGGTGCACAGCAGCACGCAATTCGCGCATTTCCGCATCGACATATATCGCTCGTGAGCCGCGGCTGGGCACGCACCCAAGCAGCATCGGCCCAGGGCGGGCGCGCGTGTCGGTATCGACCCCTCGGCGCCCACACGCGAGACCCATGGCGCGGCGCAGCGCAAATGCCCCGCGTAAGCCGTCATCACCCGCGCAACGGCCGCACGCGCGCGATGATTTCGCCGACGATGCCGCGCCTGAACGTCAGCACACAAGCAATGAAGACGATGCCGATGACGATCGTCGTCGAATCGCCGAGCGAGTTGAACCACTCCACGTGCGTCAACGCCGCGAGCCCGCCGCCGATGTCGCCGAGGCGGTCTTCGAGCGTGACGACGAGCGCAGCGCCGAGCAGCGGGCCGAACAGCGTGCCCATGCCGCCCACGAGCGTCATCAGGATCACGAGGCCCGACATCGTCCAATAGGCGTCGCCAAGCGTCTCGAAGCCAAGCACGAGCACCTTCAACGAGCCGGCCAAACCGGCGATCCCGGCCGACAACACGAAGGCGAGCAGCTTGAAGCGATCGGTGTCGTAGCCGAGCGAGACGGCGCGCGGCTCGTTCTCGCGAATCGCCGTCAGCACCTGTCCGAACGGCGAATGGACGATGCGCACGATCAGCATGAATGCGAGCACGATCGCGACGAGCAAGACGTAATAGAGCGCCAGATCCGACGAGAGGCTCAAGAGGCCGAACAACTTGCCGCGCGGCACGCCTTGAAGGCCGTCCTCGCCGCCCGTGAAAGGCGCCTGAAGATAGACGAAATAGACGAGCTGCGCGAGCGCGAGCGTGACCATCGCGAAGTAGATGCCTTGCCGCCGAATCGCGAAGAAACCGACGATAAGACCGAGCAAGGTCGCCGCGGCCGTGCCGGCAAGCACGCCGAGCTCGGGCGTGAACCCCATCGACTCGATCGTGTAGCCGGTCAGATAGCCCGCCGTGGCGAGGAACATCGCGTGGCCGAACGAGAGTAGCCCCGTGTAGCCGATCAGCAAGTTGAACGCGGCCGCAAACAGCGCGAAGCACAGCACCTTCATGACGAACACGGGGTACGCGCCGAGCCACGGGGCGGCTAGGAGCCCCACGAGCAAGAGGGCGTAAAGCGCTTTTCTTTGCATCACCGCTCCTTGCCGAAAAGACCCGCGGGCCGCACGAGCAACACGATCGCCATGATGACGAAGACGACGGTAGCCGATGCCTGCGGATAGAACACGCGCGTGAAGCCTTCCACGACGCCGAGCATGAGACCCGTGAGGATCGAACCCATGATCGAACCCATGCCGCCGATCACGACCACCGCGAACACGGTGATGATCATCGACTGGCCCATCAGCGGCGAGACCTGGATGACAGGTGCGGCCAATACCCCGGCGAAGGCGGCCAGCGCGACGCCGAAGCCATAGGTGAGCGTGATCATGAGCGGGACGTTCACGCCGAACGCCTCGACGATCTTCGGATTTTCCGTGCCTGCGCGCAGGTAGGCGCCGAGCCGCGTCTTCTCGATCACAAACCACGTGGCGAAACAGACGATGAGCGAAGCGACGACCACCCACGCCCGGTAGTTCGGCAGATACATGAAGCCGACGTTCGTCGCCCCCGCGAGCAACTCGGGCACGTCGTACGGCTGGCCCGAGGACCCGTAGATCGAGCGGAACACGCCCTCGACGACGAGCGTGAGACCGAAGGTCAACAACAGCCCGTACAGATGATCGAGCCGATAGAGCCAGCGCAGCATCGTGCGCTCGATGAACACGCCGAACAGGCCCACCACGAGCGGCGCGAGCACGAGCATCGCCCAGTAGGGCACGCCCAAATAGTTCAAGCCCATCCATGCGAGCATGGCGCCCAGCATGAACAACGCGCCGTGCGCGAAGTTGATCACGTTGAGCATGCCGAAGATCACCGCCAGGCCGAGGCTCAGAATCGCGTAGAACGATCCGTTCACGAGCCCGAGCAAAAGCTGGCTCAGCATGGCCTGCAACGGAATGCCGAAGATATCCATTGAACCTGCCGTCGAAAAGAGAAAGACGCGCGCGGGGTGGCCGCGCGCGCCGCTACCGCGTACCGCGCGAGTCCTAACCCAAGCCAGTTACTTCCACAGCTCGCACTGCGTGTCCTGCTTGGACGTGAACGCTTGATCGCCGGGAATCGTCGCCTTGAGCGTGTAGTAATCTCACGGCTTCTTCGATTCGGCCGGGCTCTTCACTTGGAACAGGTACATGTCGTGGATCATGCTGCCATCCTCGCGCACGTAGCCCTTCGCGTAGAAGTCGTCGACCTTCTGCTTGTGCAGTTGCGCCATGACCTTATCGGTATCGGTCGAGCCCACTGCCTTGACCGCATTCAGGTAATCCATCGTCGCCGAGTAGTCGGCCGCTTGCAGGCTCGAGGGCATCTTGCCGGTCTTCTTGTAGTACTTCTCGGCCCATGCGCGCGACTTCGCGCTTTGATCCCAGTACCAGCTGTCCGTGAGCAGCAGGCCCTGCGCCGTCGGCAAACCGACGCTATGCACGTCGTCGATGAACATCAGCAGCGCGGCGATCTTCATCGATTTCGAAATGCCGAATTCCTTGGCCGCCTTCAGCGAATTGACGGTGTCGCCGCCCGCATTGGCCAGGCCGAGCACTTGCGCCTTCGACGATTGCGCCTGCAACAGGAACGACGAGAAGTCCGACGCGGAGAGCGGGTGCAGCGCGCGCCCGAGCACCTTGCCGCCGTTTTCTTCGACGACCTTGGTCGTATTGGCGTCGAGCGACTTGCCGAAGGCGTAGTCGGCCGTGAGGAAGTACCACGTCTTCAAGCCCTGCTTGACGATCGCCGAGCCCGTCCCCTTCGCCAGCGCCGTCGTGTCGTATGCGTAGTGAATCGTGTAGGGTGTGCACTGCTTGTTGGTCAGTGCATCGGTGCCCGCGCCGATCGAGAAGTACGGCCGCTTCTTCTCCTTGATGACGTCGTTCATCGCCAGGCCCGTCGCCGAATTGGTGCCGCCGATGAGCATATCGAGGCCCTCGGTGTCGATCCATTTGCGTGCGGTCGAAGCCGCGATGTCGGCCTTGTTCTGGTGATCTTGCGTCAACAACTTGATCGGCATGCCGTTGACCTTGCCGCCGAAATCGTCGATCGCCATTTGAATGGCGGTCGCCCCGCCCTTGCCGTCGATGTCGGCATAAAGACCCGACAGATCGGTGATGAAGCCGATCGTGACTTGATTTTCGGCGGCTGCGGCGTGCTGCGCCGCCATTGCGGCGGCAAGTGCGGTAGCGGTGATGGCGAGAGTGCGAGCAGCGCTTGCGAACAACTTGGTCCTCATTGGTATCTCCTTCTTCGCTTATGGTTGTGCATGCAACTGTTTTCCCAGCATGCGGTACGCCGTAGCGACCCGCACAGCATATGCTTCGCGCTTCACACGCCCAGCAGATCGTGCAGCACCGGCATCTTGCTTTCTAATTCGCTCGCGACGAAATGCTCGACGATGCGGCCGTGCTCCATCACATAGAAGCGATCGGCCAACGGCGCCGCAAAGCGGAAGTTTTGTTCGACCATGACGATCGTATAGCCGCGCGACTTCAATGCGAGGATCATGCGCGCCAGCGCTTGCACGATCACCGGCGCGAGACCTTCGGAGATCTCGTCGAGCAGCAGCAAGTTCGCTCCCGTGCGCAAGATGCGCGCCACGGCCAGCATCTGTTGTTCGCCGCCCGAAAGCCGCGTGCCCTGACTCATGCGGCGCTCTTCCAGGTTCGGGAACATCTCGTAGATTTCGTCGATCGACATGGCGTTGCCGCTGCTCCCCACCATCGGCGGCAGCAGCAGGTTCTCTTCGCACGACAGGCTGGAGAAGATCGCGCGCTCCTCCGGGCAATAGCCGACGCCGCAATGCGCGATCTTATGCGTGGGAAGTTGAATCGTCTCGCGCTCGCCGATCAGCACCGATCCCGTGCGCCGGCCCGTGAGGCCCATGATCGCGCGCAGCGTCGTCGTGCGTCCCGCGCCATTACGGCCGAGCAAGGTGACCACTTCGCCGCGGCCCACCCTCAGATCGACGCCGTGCAGGATGTGCGATTCGCCGTACCATGCCTGCAAGCCCGTGATGGTCAACGCAGCCGGGCCGTCCGCGACCGCTTGCTCCGCGCCGCTCACTTCGATGTTTTCGCGCTCGGCGTGGTTCATCCGTGGGCTCCGGTCAACGCCGCATCCGCACTGCCCATATAGGCCTGCATCACGAGCGCGTTCTTCGATACTTCGGCATAGCTGCCTTCGGCCAGCACTTCCCCGCGTTGCAGAACCGTGATCGTATCGGAAATGCCCGCGATCACGTTCATGTTGTGCTCGACCATCAGGATCGTGCGGCCCGCCGATACCTTCTTGATCAGCGCGGTCACACGGTCGACGTCTTCGTGGCCCATGCCTTGAGTCGGCTCGTCGAGCAGCATCAGTTCGGGCTCCATCGCCAAGGTCGTCGCAATTTCCAGCGCGCGCTTGCGGCCGTACGACAGCTCGACCGTGCGCGTATCGGCGAAATCGGTCAAGCCCACTTGATCGAGCAAAGCACGCGCGCGATCGTCGAGCCGATCGAGCGTGCGCTCGCTGCGCCAGAAGTGATAAGCCGTGCCGAGCGAGCGCTGCAAGCCGATGCGCACGTTCTGCAAGACGGTCAAGTGAGGAAAGACGGCCGAGATCTGAAACGAGCGGATGATGCCGCGCCGCGCGATCTGGGCGGGACGCTCGCGCGTGATGTCGACGGTGTTGAAGACGATCTGCCCGGCGCTAGGCTCGAGAAACTTCGTCAATAGATTGAAGCAAGTCGTCTTGCCCGCGCCGTTGGGCCCGATCAAAGCATGGATCGAGCCGCGACGCACTCGCAGGTTCACACCGTTCACGGCAGTGAAGCCCTTGAACTCTTTGGTCAACCCGCGCGTTTCTAAAATCGTGTCGCCGAGAATCATGTCCCCTTCCATGCGAAGTCAGGCGAAACACTGCAGTGGCACGCGCTTGGTCTAGCGCGTTGCATCGTAGTGCTCTGGCCGATGCGCCCCTCGGTTATCGGAGCGTACGCCGGTTTTGGCATGGTGCATCATTGCGGAGAGGTCGGCCCCGCCCCATGCGGCATCGCGCATTGTCTCCCCATTGATGCAGCGCAATCATTGGGATTTGCACTAGTGCTTAATTGTCTCGTCAAGTAACGCCAAGGCGCGAGTGTTGCTGAACGTGTGCGCTGTTTGTGCAGCACGATGACGCACCTGCTCGTCACATGGCTGTCACGATCGGGGCCGCTGCATCGGCGCGTGCCGATCGCGCCCGCTCGCGACGATCGGCGCGAATCATGTCGCTCGCGCGCTCGGCGATCATCAGCGTGGGCGAATTCGTATTGCCGGAGGTGATCGTCGGCATGACCGACGCGTCGACCACGCGCAACCCCGCCACGCCCAGCACGCGCAAACGCGTATCGACCACGGCGCCGGGATCGTTGCTCGTACCCATACGGCATGTTCCCACCGGGTGAAAAATCGTCGTGCCGACTTCACCGGCCGCGCGCGCTAGCTCTTCCTCGGTTTGATACTGCGGCCCAGGCAGAATCTCTTCGGGAAAATAGCGCGCGAGCGCGCTCGCTTGCACGATCCGGCGCGTGAGCCGCAGCGCATTGGCGGCTACATGGCGATCGTAGTCGGTCGACAAGTAATTGGGTGCGATCGCCGGTGGCGCAAACGGGTCGGGCGATACGATGTGAATGCTGCCGCGCGAAGTCGGCCGCAAATGACAGGCCGACGCCGTGAAGGCATTGAAGCGATGCAAGGGCTCGCCGAAGCGATCGAGCGACAGCGGCTGCACGTGATACTCGATGTCGGGCCGGGTGATCGATGCATCGTTCTCGGCCGACTTGGCGAACGCGCCCAATTGCGACGGCGACATCGACATCGGCCCGCTGCGCCACAACGCGTACTGCATCGCGATCAGCATCTTGCCCCACCAATGCGCCGACATCGTGTTGAGCGTGCGCACGCCGCGCACGCGATACGCCATCCGCAGTTGCAAGTGGTCTTGCAAGTTCTCGCCGACGCCGCGCAAGTCGTGCAAGACCTCGATGCCGAGCCGCTGCAGACGCGCACCGTTGCCGATGCCAGAGAGCTCGAGCAGTTGCGGCGAATTGACGGCGCCCGCCGCCAATACGACTTCGATGCGAGCCTGAGCGAAGAACTCGCGCGCGCCTGTCGCGCCGCCGCGGTAGGCCACGCCCGTGCAGCGCTTGCCATCGAATGTCAGCCGCCGCACTTGCGCGCCGGTCACCACGGTCAAGTTCGGTCGCTCGAGCGCGGGCCGCAGGAACGCCTTCGACGCATTCCAGCGAATGCCGCGTTTCTGGTTGACTTCGAAATAGCCCACCCCGCTGTTGTCGCCGCGATTGAAATCGTCCGTGGCGGGGATACCGGCCTCTTGCGCGGCTTCTCTGAACGCTTCGAGCACCTTCCATTTCAGACGCTGCTTCTCGACGCGCCACGGGCCGCCCGCGCCATGCCAGGCATTGGCCCCGCCATGGTGGTCCTCGCTGCGTTTGAACACCGGCAACACTTCGTCCCAGGACCATGCCGGATCGCCCGTCACGCGCGCCCATTCGTCGTAGTCCTCGCGCTGGCCGCGCATGTAGATCATGCCGTTGATCGACGAACTGCCGCCGAGCACTCTCCCGCGCGGATAGGACAGCGCTCGGCCATTGAGCCCTGGTTCTTCGGCCGTGCGATAAAGCCAATCGGTACGCGGGTTGCCGATGCAATACAAATAACCGACCGGCACGTGAATCCAGGCGTAGTCGTCCTTGCCGCCCGCCTCGATCAACAGGACGCTCACGTCGGCATCTTCGCTCAGACGGTTCGCGAGCACACACCCGGCCGTCCCGGCGCCCACGATCACATAGTCGAACTGGCCTTCGAACATCGTTTCGCTTTTCATGGCGGCCTCACCGAGCACTATTTCGAAAAGAAGCGTACCCGCCAACGCACCGGCGAATCCAATGAGTTCTCGTGAACTGCGATATAAGGCGCGCTAATATCACGCTCATGGACCTCACTCTGCTCCGCGCCTTCGTCACCGTGGCGCGTATCGGCAATCTCACGCGCGCGGCGGCGCAGCTTCATCTGACGCAGCCGGCGGTCAGCCTGCAATTGAAGAACTTGCAGGAAGCGCTCGGTGTGACGCTGTTCTCGCGTACGTCGCACGGTTTGGCGTTGACACGCGACGGCCAAGCGCTGCTGCCGCATGCCGAGCGAGCGCTGACTGCCGCGGGCGACGTCGAGCGGGCGGCCTCGGCGCTGCGCCAGGAAGTGCGCGGCCGCTTGCGCATCGGCACGATCCTCGATCCGCAGTTCTTGCGCCTGGGCGGCTTTCTCAAGCAACTCGTGGAAACTTACCCTCAGCTCGAAACGGCGCTACGCCATGGCATGTCGGGATGGGTGCTCGAGCAAGTGCGCGCGCGAGAACTCGACGTGGGGTATTACATCGGCCGGCCCGCCGACGATGGCATGACCGAGGGCCTGTTTCACGCGGCGATGCTCACGCGCTTCCAATACCGCGTGCTGGCGCCGGCGGGATGGAAAGAGCGCGTGGGCCGCTCCTCCGATTGGCGCGCACTCGCCGCGCTGCCGTGGATCTGGACGCCCCCGGCCTCGGCCCACAACCGGCTGCTCACGCGCGTGTTTGCGCAAGCGGGCGTCGAGCCGGTGAAGGTGGCCGAAGTCGATCAAGAAACGTCGATGCTCGATCTCGTGAAATCGGGCGTGGGGCTCTCGCTCGCCCGCGATGCGATCGCGATCGCCGAAGCGCACACGCACGCGCTGACGATCGTCGAAGACGTGACGGTGCCCACCGAGCTCACGTTCGTTGCCTTGGCCGCGCGCATGGAGGAACCCGCGATCGCCGCGGCGTTCAAGCTCATCGAAGCGCAATGGGCCGTATGAGCGCGAGGACTGCGATTTGCACGACGTACCCCAGCGCTTTTTGATAGATTAGCGCTTCGCGCCCCGCCCCTCGGACCGGTGCGCGTTTCCTTCTGCGCTTCGCATTTCTCGTTTTCGGTTTGCGCTTCTCGTTGTCCTCACACGATTTCCGGTGCGCCCTTTCCTCTTGGCCGCATCGATCCGATCAATCCGATCGGTCGGCATCCGCCCGTCTCAGCCTACGTTTGCATAGGAGCCCGACATGGCACGCAACATCGAACTCAAAGCGCGCGCCCGCGCATTCGACGAGCTGCGCGAGCGCGCCGCCTCGCTCGCGGACGATGCCCCGCTCATCTTTCGTCAGCAAGATTTCTTTTACGACGTGCCGCGAGGCCGCCTGAAGTTGCGCCAGTTCGACGACGGCACGCCCTCCGAACTGATCTTCTATCAACGCGACGATAAGGACGGGCCGAAAGCGTCGTACTACACGCGCAGCCCAGTCACGAACCCGGAAGCGATGCATGCCTTGCTGGCCACCGCGCTGACGACGCGCGGTATCGTCACGAAGGAGCGCCACGTCTATCTCGTGGGACGCACACGCATTCACCTGGACCGCGTCGACGGCTTGGGCGATTTCGTCGAACTCGAAGTCGTGCTGCAGCCGGAAGACGACGAAGCGGGCGGCACTGCCGAAGCGCATGCCGTGTTCGCGAAGCTCGGCGTGCCGCAGGCCGATCTCGTGGCGCATGCTTATGTCGACCTGCTCAACGAGCTGGGAGCGCGAGCCGCCTGAGGGCTGCGCGAGCCTAGCCAGCCGGCCATCGGCTCAAGCGGATGCCGCGCCTGGCGACAGATGCGCGAGCGGTAGCGCGCCGTTGCGCTTGAATGTCGTCAAGACGATATTCGAGCGCACGCTGTCCACGCCCGGCACGCGCATGAGCTTCTTCATGACGAACGACGAAAACGTGCCCAGATCGGGGGCGACGATGCGCAAAAGATAGTCGGCGTCGCCCACCACTGCGTGACATTCCAGCACTTCGGGCAATGCATCGATCTGCTGCTGGAACTGTTCGACGATGGAATCGCCATGGTGCTTGAGCCGTAAACTGGTGAACGCCATAACCTCGAGCCCGAGCTTTTCGGGGCGCAGCACGACGCGGTAACCGTCGATCACGCCGAGCGCTTCGAGCCGCTGCACGCGACGGCCGATTTGCGAGGGAGAGAGCGGTACGCGCTCACCGAGTTGCTGATGGGTGGCTCGGCCAAAGCGCTGCAAGACGTCCAACAAAGCCAAATCGAAGTGATCGAGCTCGAGCATGATTTTTCCCCGCGTCGTTATATCTGTTTACGCGGGATTATCGCACCACATGCGGAGATCACGCGCTTTTGATGCGTCATCGAGGCCGAGAAGGCCGCTGCGTCGTCGGCGCGATTGTGAAAGAATGGCCCGATGGGCTTCGGCCGCGCGATGCAACACGGTTCGGCGTTGCGGGTCAGCCCAGCTCATGCATGAAAGGAGGTGACGCAATGATCCACAAATTGACTTCCGAGGAACGCGCAACCGAGCTCGCTGCTCTGCCGGGCTGGCAGGCCGTCGCCGGCCGCGACGCGATCCACCGCCAATTCAAGTTCGCCGATTTCAACGAGGCTTTCGGTTTCATGACGCGCGTCGCGCTGAAGGCGCAGGAGATGAACCACCATCCGGAATGGTTCAACGTCTATCAAACCGTCGACATCACGCTGAGCACGCATGACGCGAACGGCGTGACCGCGCGCGACGTCGAACTGGCCCGGTTCATCGATGGCGCCGCGCGCCCCATCCAGAGCGGCTAACGCCCGCCGCGGCCCGCGCCCGAACCCTTACCCCTGGACGGCGCGCCGGTATTGCTCCCAGGCATCGCGAGCGGCCGGGTCCAACGCGTCTGCCGGCACGCTGGCCTGACGCTGTACAATCATCAGCGCATACGGCTTGGAGAGCGCGCTAGCCTCCTTGCACAAGCTGAGCTCGTCGCCGCTCGCAGGCGAGCGGGTGCGCCAAAAGTTGATCGCGGCTTCTAGTTCGTTGATCTTGATCTCGGACATGGTTCGTGATGTTGGCCTGGGGCGCCTGACTGAGCTTTTTCTTGCAGCGGCAAGCTCGCTGTGTGGCCGAGAAGGCATCGCCGGTCGGCGTTGCTAGACATGCGTAACTCATTGTACTTGAGCGAATTCCATGCGACTCCTCCTGATCGAAGACGACCGCCCCATCGCGCGCGGCATCCAAAGCAGCCTCGAACAAGCCGGGTTCACCGTCGACATGGTTCACGACGGCATCTTCGCTGAACAGGCGCTCACGCAAAACCGGCACGAACTCGTGATCCTCGATCTGGGCTTGCCCGGCGTCGACGGCATGACGCTGCTCTCGCGCTTCCGGCAAGCGAACCGCCATACGCCCGTGATCGTGCTGACCGCGCGCGACGAGCTCAACGATCGTGTGCAGGGCTTGAACGCCGGCGCCGACGACTACATGCTCAAGCCGTTCGAGCCCGCCGAGCTCGAGGCCCGCATCCGCGCCGTCATGCGACGCAGCGGGCCGCACAGCGATACACCGCGGCCCGAAGTCTCGCTGGGCGGCGTGCGCTTGTCCGGTGTCGATCGCCGCATTTTCAACGACGACAAACCGCTCGAGCTTTCCCCGCGCGAATTCGCCGTGCTCGAAATGCTGTTGCTGCGCCACGGCCGCGTCGTCAGCAAAGCGCAGTTGCAGGATCATCTGACGCACTTCGGCGGCGACCTCGGCGATACGGCCATCGAGGTTTACGTGCATCGCGTGCGCAAAAAGCTGGAAAATTGCCGCGTCGAAATCGTGACCGTACGCGGTTTCGGTTATCTGCTGCAGGAAATCCGTCCCGCATCGTAACGAGCCCGCTCGCGCGCGGTCAGCGCCCGCCAGCCAATAGCGGCCGCGCGCTGTCTCACTGCCTGCCGCAGGCGCGGCGCGCGAGCCCCTGCCCCCTACCCTACGATCGATCGCCATGCCGCCGCCCGTCGCTGCGACCAGCCTGCGCCGTTCGCTTTTGCGACGGCTTGCCGCGCCGCTGTCGATGCTCGCGTTGATGAGCGGCCTCATCGCCTACTGGCTCGCCTGGCAATATACGCAGCATGTCATCGACCGCTCGCTGGCCGATCTGGCGACGGCGATCTCGAAGCAAGTGCAACTGGCCGGGCCGAACGCCCGCTCGACCGTCCCGCCGCTCGCGCAGGCGATGTTCTCCGATCCCAGCGACAATCTCATCTACCGGATCAGTGACGGTGAGCACGAGATCGCCGGCGAGCCGGCGCTGCCGCTGTTCGGTACGCGCGTGAGCGAGCAGCGCGCGGCCTATGTATTCGAAGCGCAGTACGCAAACAAACATGTGCGCGTGGCTCAGGTGCGCGTGTTGCAGGACGTCGGCAACCCGATCATCGTCGAAGTGGCTCAGCCTCTGCGGCATCGCTATCGCATCGCGGCCGAGTTCCTCGTCGCCATCATGATGCCGCTGCTGCTGTTGCTGCTCGCGGGCTGGGGCATCGTCTGGCGAGTGGTCAATCAGCAGCTCAATCCGTTGACCGTGCTCGCCGATTCGTTGAACAAGCAGACGCATATGTCGCTCGAGCCTGTCGACGAAACGTATGTTCCGGTCGAAATCCAGCCATTGACGAGCGCGATGAACGCGTTGCTCGTGCGGTTGAAGACCGCTCTCGAAGCACAAAGAAAATTCATTGCCGACGCCGCGCATCAACTGCGCACGCCGCTGACCGCGGTCAAGCTTCACGCGGAGCAAGCGGCGAGCGCACGCGACGCGAGCCAGACGCTCGTTGCCGTGCGGGAAGTGCGCGCGGCAGCTGATCGCGCGGTACGGCTGTCCAACCAATTGCTCTCGCTCGCGCGGGCTGAACCCGGTGAGCAAACGGCGCGCTTCACCGAACTGGACATCGCGGTGCTAGCGTTCGAAACGGGCGCGGAATGGGTGCCGCGCGCGTTGGCCGCGCATGTCGATCTAGGCTTTCAGCGCTTGGACGATCCGGCCAACGACAAACCGCTACTCGTGCGCGGCAATGCGGTCTTGCTGCGCGAAGTCATCGCCAATCTGCTCGACAACGCGCTCAAGTATCTGCCCTCGGCACGTGTCGCGGGCGCCAATGTCACCGTGAGCGTGACCGAAGTGAGCGACGAGCAAGGCGTCCGGTTTGCGGAAATCGCGGTGGAAGACAACGGCTCCGGCGTGCCGGTGGTCTTGCAAGCCGATTTGTTCAAACGGTTCTTTCGCGGCGACCGGCACGATACCGCCGATGCCAGCGTGGATGCGGGCGCGGGCCTTGGCCTTGCCATCGTCCACGACATCATGAGCTTGCACGGCGGCAGCGTGCGCTACGAGGATGCGACGGGCGGCGGAGCGCGATTCGTCTTGCGCGTCCCGCTGGCGACCCATACGGACGCCGAACGAACGGCGAGCGTCGGCGCCCATGCGCCGCTCAGCTAGCTCGAGCGCCCTTCTTTTTCTTCGGGCCGTCCTTGGACGCAAGCATCGTCCCCCGGCACTTGCGCGCGCCGCAGTGACACGCATATTCCTTTTTGAGCTTCTTGCTCTGGCGCGCATCGATGACGAGGCCATAGTCGTAAAACAACTCCTCGTCGGCCGGGATATCGCGCAACGCGTGAATGAAAACGCGGCCGTCGACCTCTTCGGCCTCGCAATTGGGCGAGCACGAATGGTTGATCCAGCGCGCGCTGTTGCCGCCGACTTTGCCATCGATAACGCGCCCGTCCTCGAGCGCGAAATAGAAGGTGTGGTTGGGCTCGGCGGGATTGTGCGGGTGCCGCCGCAATGCTTCCTTCCACGAGATGCGCTCACCCTTGTATTCCAGCAGACGCTCACCCGCCTTCAGCGGCACGGCAGCAAAGACGCCTTTGCCATGCACGCCGGACCGGCGCACGACCAACTTGCGTGAACTCATCGATCAATCCTCAGAAAAGCCTGTGTGCCGCCGGTGCGGCATTGCGTTCGAAAATTTCGCAATCTTAACTCCGCGCCGGTGCGAGCGCGTCGAGCCATTCGCCGAACGCCGCGTGCGCCGCGCGCTCCAATGCTGGGCTCAAGCGCTCCGTATCGGCGCGCAACTGCTTGGCGTCGATCCCGGGCGTCGACTCGATCTCGTTCGCATGACCGATCAGCCACCGCTCGAAGCGGTCGCCTCGAATTTCAGGATGACACTGCAACCCGAGCACGTTCGCCCCCCAGGAGAACGCTTGATTCTCACAGACGTTCGTCGAGGCGAGCCGCACCGCATCGACCGGCAAATCGAACGTATCCCCATGCCAGTGCAGCATCGACGTGTGCGCACCGGCGAATTGCGCCCCGCCTCGGTCAACGTGAGCGCGGACCAGCCGATTTCTTTGCGCCCCAACGCATGGACGCGCGCGCCGAGCACACGGGCAATCAATTGCGCGCCAAGACAAATGCCGAGCGTCGGTAGACCGGCGGCAATCCTTTTTTCGAGCAATGCGAGCAGTGGCTTGAGCGTCGGATACGATGCATCGTCGCAGGCGCTGATGGGGCCGCCCAGAACGACAGTCAGCGCCGGAGCCTCGGGGTTGGGCGCCTCGACGCGGGCGAGACCGACGTCGAGATAGCGCACGAACCACGCACGCTCGCCGAGCACTTGCTCTAGGCTACCGAGATCCTCGAAATGGACATGACGGACGGCGAGCACTTCGCGATTCATCGAATCCTCACGGCGAGAGGACGGCCCCGCGGCTGACGCGCGGCGTTTGGCGCCGTACGAAGCGCAATACGGCGTCGCGGGCGCATCGACGCCGCGGCTACGGTCGATTGCAGGCCAACCGCCGCCGGGACCGAAATATGGATGGAGTGGACTACGTCGCGCTTTGCGCGAAGATTTTCCAGGTCTTCTTCTGGGTCAACGAATCGGCCTGCTCGTGTACCGCGCAATCGAGCCGCAGATCCACGTCGCTGATCGCAATATCGAGTGCGTTGCAGCGATGCGCGGCCTTCTTCGGGTTCTTGCTCGCTTCGAAATGCTTGCAGGTGACGCACATGCGATGTTCGGGCATGGTGCCTTGCACCTGCAACTGACGAATCATCTTGATCATCGTGCGATAGAAGACGGCCTGCTCCTCGTCGCGCAGCGTGCTGATCGCGCCCACGAGGAATTCGGGCCATTGCTGCGCACGCTTGGCGGCCGTGCGGCCTCGCGCGGTGAGTTTGACGGCTAAAGCGCGGCCGTCCTCCGTCGCGCGACGCTTTTCGATGAGTCCTTTCGCTTCGAGCGTGCTGACGGCGTCGCTCGTCGTGGCAGCGGTGAGCGCCGTCTCGCGAGCGATCTCGCCCAAGCGCAACGGGTTTTTCCGCTGCATGAGCAACATGAGGATCTCGCCTTGCGTCGGCGTGAGCCCAGCGCTTTCAGCCCATTCCCACGCCTGGCTGCGCATTGCCGTGCCCAAGCGCAGCAAGCTGTGGGTCACGCGCCCCGTCGCTTGCTCTCCGTGTACACCTTCGCTCATAGTCTTTGTTCGCTATTTCGCAATCGACAGCATGCCGCTGCTGATTCGGTTGCCTGCTCGCGCCTTGCCGTGCGCCCGCAGCCCCGTGGGATATGACCCGCCTTCCATAGAGCGTGCCGATTCTACTATTTCATGCGTACGCCACTCGCCGGCGCCACGCGATATCGCCTTCGACGTGACAGCCGCGCCATTTTAAGCGACGAAAGAGAATAGTACAGCTAAGTTATTCAGGCGTATCTGTGGATAAGTCATGTATAACCGCGCGTGACGAATGTGCGTCATTTCTGGATAACGTCGGATGTGATTCGAACCCCTTCCGAGTTACCCAAAGCTCATGCGAGTTCCGCACGCGCGAGCCACGCGGTTATCGTTGCCGTAGACCCTTGATGCGTCGGCCTATTTCCCGGTTTTCCACAGATTGGGGCCGACATTGTTAACTATTACTACGAATGTATACGTTGTAAACGTAAAAATCTAAACCCCCCGCCACCGCAAGCATTGTTGGCGCACCGCTTCGTGCAACGATTTTTCTTTTGCGACGATCTCTCGCAGCCAGGTTGCATCGTTGACTTGTCCCTGCGCGATGTTGGCGATTTCGCGCAATGCCATCGAGGACTGCAGCGCATCGCCATGCGGCTCGATCACGCGCAGCGTCTCCAGAATGTCTTCGAATATCGTGCGGCGCTCACCCGTCTGTGGGTTAATGCAAGTGCCGGCGAGCCCGAAGCGGCAGGCCTCGAACCGATTGAACGTGTAGACGAGGTAATCGTCCTCTTTCGGCTGGAACGGCCGGTCGACGAGCAAATGGCGCGCGAGGGTTTGGATGTAGGAGGCAATGGCCGCGGCACGGTCGACCGACAAGGGCGTATCCATGACTCGCACCTCGATTGTGCCGTAGCCCGGCTTGGGGCGAATGTCCCAGTAGAAATCTTTCATGCTGTTGACGACGCCGGTCGCAACCATCTTCGAAAAATATTCCTCGAAGCCGGACCAGGTCAGCACGAACGGCGCGCGCCCCGACAGCGGAAATGCGAATACCGAGTTTAGCCGCGCCGAGTGAAACCCCGTGTCGACGCCTTGCACATACGGCGAGGAAGCCGAAAGCGCAATGAAATGCGGAATGAAGCGCGACATGGCATGCAACAGGAACAGCGCGCTGTCCGGATCGGGACAGCCGATATGCACGTGCTGGCCGAAGACGGTGAACTGTTTGGCAAGATAGCCATAGAGCTCGGACAGATACTGAAAGCGCGGCGCGTCGAAAATTTGGCGCTCGCTCCATTGCTGGAATGCGTGCGTGCCGCCTCCGGCCAGGCCCACGTTCAGATGATCGGCCGCGGCCACGAGCGTGTCGCGCAAGGTGCGCAGTTGCGCGAGCGCTTCCTCATGCGAGTTGCAGATCCCCGTCGACAACTCGATCATGCTTTCGGTGATCTCGGGCGTGATATTGCCGGGGACCTTCTGGTCTTTGACGAGCCGCATCAAGTCGGACGCGGCTTTAGTCAGATCGTAGTCGTGCGTATTGACGACTTGGATCTCGAGCTCGACGCCGAACGTGAAGGGTTTGGAATTGATGAACGGTTCAAGTGCCATGGTGTCTTCCGAATCCAAGATCCGTGGTTAGGTGCGCCGCTCGCCGACCAGCGCGAGCGCGCGGTAGACGAGCAACGGCCCGACGATCTGCAGTACGACGATCGAGCACATCACGACCGCGCGCAGCGTCGGATCGAAGTGGGGATAGAGCGCATAGATGTCCTCGACCAACAAGTAGGCGAGCGCCGACATGGGCGACAACGAAATGCCGAGCGCCACGCCCTGCTTTAGGCCGATGCCGCTCGGTTTGGCAAACGCGAGCACGCCGACGAGCTTGGCGGCGAAGCGCGCTACGATGAGCCCCAGCGCCGCAACGCCCCCGAGCGCGATATCGCGCCATTCGAACGCCGTCATGGTGAGCACGAACAAGATCACGGTGAGGAGCCACCCGGCCGTGCCGAAATGCTCGGGCCACAATTGCGGCTTGGGCTCGAGATTTTTGACGATGATGCCGGCTGCGAGCAGGCTCAGGATCGTCGACAGGTTGAACAAATGCGCGATCGCGATCGCGAGCAACACGAGGCCGAAGAGCGCCACGAACGAATGCTCGTCCTGAACTTGCATCGAGCGATAAAAAAACGTGCAGGCGCGCGCGAGCAAATAAGCGAGCACGAGCGACCCGACGAGCAGGTACAGCGGCTGGACGATCGTCGCGAAGACGTTGCCGTAGACCTCTTGATGCAGCCACCCCGAGGCGATTTTTTCGATCACGACCGCGTACATGCTGTTGAGCGCCGTCAGGGTGATCAGACGCTGGGTGACCTGACCTTCCGCACGCAACTCGGTTTTGAGCTGAATCACCATCGCGGGAGAAGTCGACATGGCGATGGCCGCGATCACGGTCGAGACCGCCGCGCTCACGTGAGCGAACGACAGCGCAATCAGAACGAGCACGAAAGTTAGCGTCGCTTCGGCAAGACTCGACGCGACGAGCCATGGGTTGCGCCGAATCCATCGCAGATCGAGCCGCCCGCCCAATTCGAACAACAGCAACCCGAGGGCGACGTCGAGCAGCAACCGCGAGGTGCTACCCGTGCCTGCATCGATCGCCTGGAACCCTGCCGACCCGGCGATCAGGCCGATCACGGCATAGCCGGTGACGCGCGGAAGACGCCAGGCACGGTAGCAAAGCTCGCCCAAGAGGCCGGCGACGAGCAACGCCAGGCCGGCCCAGAAGACAGCATCGGGCACGAACGGCCAGTGTGGAAGAAAGGAAAACGCCGATTTCATCTGATAGCTGCTCCTTTACGGACAGGCCGGTCTGGGCGGTTCGCCCATGACGGCTCTTTCTCGTGGCTTGATTGCTCGCGTTACGACGATCTGCCGCGACGCGGACGAATTGAGTGGGGCGTCGACGACCGGGCTGCTGCCGGGCATGACGACCCGATGCGCCCGTTTCGACCCGCGGCGCGAGAAGCGCTGGGATAGAGCGTGGCTCATGCCCGGCGCGGTGAAATTGGGTGGGGCGACGCCCGCAGCTTGCCGCAGCGAGCGAGAAGCGCGAACGTTATCCCCGTGCGCGCCGCGTATTGGCGCCGCGCAGCCATGCAACGGGTGCAAGAGGAACACGGATTGTGCCATAGCTTGCCTCCAAGTCGCACGATCCATCGTCGTATTGCGTTGATCTCGGTACAAACTACGTCTAATTTCGTATTACGAAGAAAAAATGGCCGAATGTGCGGTACGGGTGCCGTGCGCGGGCGCGCAGATTTCGTCGGCAAACTAGAGTTCCCAAAGGCATGCGGGCGTTGGACCGTAAATCCGGCGATGCGTGCTGTGCTAGTTCGGGTTTACTTGTTTACGTATGTATACGTAGTAGTAGTTAACAAGGCCGTTCCAAAACTGTGCACAACGGCCGTTTCCTTCGCCGGATCAAATGTTTAGCGGTCGCATAACCGCATGTGGATCGTGTGTGGGCGCGACTGGCTTCGAAGCATAACTTTTGGGTGTCGCGGCCGGCAGCCGAGTTGTCCCGTATACGTCCACACCGATTACACACGATTCCCACGTCTCAATCACCGGGTTATCCACAGCATGCGGTGGATAACGCGATAGGCGCGCGAGGATCGTCTACCGGCCGGTCATGCGTCGCCAGCAGCCACGATGCCTTGGCGCAATGCTCGCAGCAGGTAGCGAGCGGGATCCAAGGCTTCGGCGAGATCGCGCTCCAGCGGCCACGGCTCGCCCTCGAGCTGCGAAGCGACGAGTTCGGCGCCGAGCGATGCCCATATGAGGCCTCGCGAGCCGAAAGCGAATGACCCGTAAAGACCGCCGGCGCGTGGTAAATCCCGCGGCCACGCGCCGCTCAGCGCGGCCGCTTGCCGCGCGCTGGCCGCTTCGTCGGCGAGCGGACCGATCATGGGAAGCCGATCGTGGGTCACGCACCGAAATGCCACCCGGCCGGAAAGCTCACCGAGGGCAAGCTCGCCTGCCGCGATCGCGGGGTCCAGACCGGGCAGCAGCCCAGCGAGACGCGCGAGGTTTTCCGCATGGCTGTCGGTGCGCAGGTCGTCGCCGGCGTCGTCGACGTCATAGGTGGCGCCCGTCAGTAAAGCGTGCGCGAGCGGAACCGCGTAGCCTTCGCCGATGATCGGCAGCCGCAGCGCCGGCGCCGCGGACAGGGGCAGGCACGTCAATTGGCCGCGCACGATGCGCGTAGGCGCGTAACGCAGCCCGGATAGGCGCGTAGCGTCGTGCGCATTCGCGAAGATGACCACGCTCGCACGCGCGATGCAGGCGCCCTGCTCGTCGAACACGGCCCAAGCGTCGCCCTGGCGCTCGATGTGCTGCGCTTGAACACCCGCGCGCCAACTGAGCGCCCCACCCGCTTGGTCGCACAGCGCAGCGCACAACGCGGCCGGGTCGAGCGAGCCGCCTTCGGGATAGAGCCAGCCGCCACGCGCAACCGGCGCGCCCGCCGCACCGCAGGCTTGCTCAGCCGACATGGCTTGCACGAACTGGGGCGGATAACCTCGCTCGGCGATCGCGGCGCCGAGCGCCTGGGCATGCTCATCGTCGTCTGCGATCTGCAGCAGTCCCGCGCCGCTGCGCGCAAAGACGTGGCCGGCTCGTTCGAGCGCGCGCCAGCGTGCGAGCGCATAGAGAAAACCCGTGCGCGTGATTTGCGACGCCACACTGTCGTCGCGCGACAGCAGCGGATGGAACACGCCAGCCGGGTTGCCGGACGCCTCGCACCCGGCACGCGCGCGCCGTTCGACGAGTGTGACGCGCCAGCCGCGCGCGGCCAGCCGTTCGACGAGCGCACAGCCCGCGAGGCCCGCCCCAACGACGATCGCATGGCGTTCGTCCGCCGCGAACGGTTGCGGTGGTTCGTGGCGCCGTAATCGCCAGCGCGGTGCGAAACGGCCGGCCAGCATGGCGTGTTTGCTCGCAAAGCCGTCCGCCAGCGCGCAGTCGAATCCCGCATCGGCCAAAGCGCGCCGCACGTGTCCCGCGCAGGTGTAGGTGGCGAGTGTCGCGTCCTCGCCCGCTAGCCGCGCCAACGCCTTGAAAACCGGCGGAGACCATAGATCGGGGTTCTTCTCGGGGGAAAAGCCGTCGAGGTAGAACGCGTCGGCGCGTAGCCAAAGCTTGGGCAACAACGCAAGCGCATCGCCGAACGCGAGGGTCAGCGTGACACGGGACGACTCGAATTCGAGCCGGTGCAGGCCGGGCGTGAGCACCGGCCAGGCATCGGCCAATTGCGCGGCGAGCGGCGCGAGCGTGGTATCCGCGGCCATCCGCGCGTGCAATGCACGTAAATCGTCGGCTCGAAACGGATGTTTTTCGATCGAAACGAAGGCCAATCTTTCACAGCGGTTCGGATCCTCGCGCCAAGCGGCCCATGTCGCCAAGAAGTTGCCGCCGATGCCGAAGCCCGTTTCGACGATGGTGAACAGACGCCGCGCGCGCCAGCGTGGCGGCAGATCGTTTCCGCGTAGAAAGACGTGCCGGGCTTGGGCGATCGCACCGGCGGCGCTGTGATAGATGTCGTCGTAGGCCGGCGAGAACGGCGTGCCGTCGTCGCGAAAGGCCGGTGTGGCGGGGATCAGCTTGGAACTCATCGGCACGCGGAAAGTGTGGGAAAACGAGGCGTATGGGCATAACTGGGCGTAAGGGCCAACCCTAATCGCTCTGCCCGAACTGCGCCAAACGGCCGCAAACCCAAGCTGGGCGCGGCTTTTGAGGCGTTGGCAAAATCCAACGACAGCGCCCCGGAATCTCGTGAGCCCCTTGGCAGCAGGGGTTCGCGAGTACGACAATGCTCAAACCCAGCGCCGACAAGGCTTGCCAGCGCTAAATTCTTTGGAAGCCTTGCCGTTATTGGGTTTGCGCTGAGCTATCATAGCAAGCGCCGCGCGGCCGTACGGCCAGGGGGTTTAGCGCGACCGAGCGGCGCACGCTTCGCCACAGCTACTCGACGGCACAGCTTGCGTACGTATAATTCGGCGCGTTTTGCGCTGTCCGTGTCACTTCAATCTGATAAAGAGGAACGTTAATGAACAAACAGGAACTGATCGACGCCGTCGCAGGTCAGACGGGCGCCAGCAAGGCTCAAACCGGCGAAACGCTCGATACGCTGCTCGAAGTGATCAAGAAGGCAGTGTCCAAGGGCGACGCGGTGCAGCTCATCGGCTTCGGTAGCTTCGGCTCCGGCAAGCGCGCGGCACGTACGGGCCGCAACCCCAAGACGGGCGAGACCATCAAGATTCCCGCCGCCAAGACCGTCAAATTCACGGCCGGCAAGGCGTTCAAGGATGCTGTGAACAAGCGTTAAGCCGATATCGGGTTGACGTCTTGTCGACACCCGCCTCAGGCGGGTTTTTTTTCGAGAAAGAAGAGCACAGGCGAAGGGCGCCGGGTTGGTTCTCCGCTTGCAGAGGCGGGTGAGCCCGTGCCCGTTTGGATGGGCGATCAGTGGACGATTTGCCCTTCATCGTCGCCGTCATGATCGTCGGCATCGAGATCCCAAGCGGGGAAGGGATCGGCCATACGCTGCCAGCCTTGCGGTCCGAGCGCGTACTCTTCGTCCGTCAATAGGCAAGCGTCGAACTGTTCGCGCCAATGCCGCGCATCGAGCGCAACGCCGATGAGCACGAGCTCTTGGCGGCGGTCGCCGATCGAGGCATCTTCGGGGGCGCCATACCAATCGGCCGCGATTTCGCCCGCGAGCTCGTCGTCCCGCGGCCATTCGGCACGCGGCTGCGCGGCCCACCACATGCCCGCCGGCCCGTGACGGCAAACGCCACCGGCCTGAGACAGCGAACCTGCCACGTCGTTGCGGGTCGCGAGCCAGAAAAAGCCCTTGCTGCGCAGCACCCCTTGCCATTCTTCGTGAAGCAGGCGCCACAGGCGCTCGGCGTTGAACGGCCGGCGCGCGCGGTAGACAAAGCTGCCGATGCCGTATTGGTCGGCTTCGCTGACGTGCGAATGGCCCGTCTCTCCATGCGGGTGGTCATGTTCGTGTTCGTGGTCATGATCATGCTCGTGCGCATGATCGAGCGACGCCAGCCAGCCGGGCGCGCTCGCGGCCGCCTCGAAATCGAAACGTCCGGTGTCGAGCACGTCGCGCAGCGGGACGGCGCCGAAGCGGCTGACGATCTGGACCGCACGCGGGTTCAGCCGCGCCAAGATGCGCGAGAGGTGTTCGAGCGCGTCGGCATCGACGAGATCGGCTTTATTGACGACGAGCACATCGCAAAATTCGATTTGCTCGATCAACAATTCGACGATGGTGCGATCATCCTCTTCGCTCGCCGCAAGGCCGCGTTCCGCAAGCGCTTCCGCCGATGCGTAATCGCGCAAAAAATTGAATGCGTCGACGACGGTGACCATCGTGTCGAGCCGCGCGACATCGGCGAGCGCGTGGCCTTCGTCGTCGCTGAACGCGAAGGTTTCGGCGATCGGCATCGGCTCGGCGATCCCGGTGGACTCGATCAAGATGGCGTCGAAGCGGTTCTCTTTCGCGAGGCGGTCGACTTCGGCGAGCAAATCCTCGCGCAGCGTGCAGCAGATGCACCCGTTCGAGAGTTCGACGAGCCGCTCTTCGACGCGCGAGAGGGAAGCTGCGTCCTTCACGAGCGCGGCATCGATATTGACCGCCGCGAGATCGTTGACGATCACCGCGACGCGCAGGCCGGCGCGGTTGGCGAGAATATGATTGAGCAGCGTGGTCTTGCCCGCGCCGAGAAAGCCCGACAGCACGGTGACGGGCACAGGCGAATGGTTCATTGGAGTCGACATCGGTGGAGCGAGGGCGCAAAACGCCGCCGCGTGAAAGGCGTAGGGAGCATTTTGCACCAAACGCCGACGCCCCACCTCGATTCGAGGCTCTGGCGGCTCACCGCAACGAGGATCGGCTAGGCTCGATGCGGGCGACGTCCGCGGCGCTCAACGCTGCGCTTGCAAGAGCTTCCACTGCTCCAGAATGCCGACGATCCGATGCGCGTAACTGTCGCGCAGCGATGGTGTTTCGGAGTGATACGCGCCGACGGCGGCCCACGTGTTGCCATATTTGTTCATCTTCTGCCGCAAGTGCCAGGCGGCGATGTAGACGCTTTTGCAAGGCTCCATGAGGGTATCGGACGAAATGCCGTACTGGGCCAGCGTGGGCAGATGGATCGAATTGATCTGCATGAGCCCGTAGTCGGTCGATCCATTCGCATTCTTGTGCGTGGCGTCGGGCCGGTTGTGCGACTCCTGCCAAGCGATGGCCCGCAGAATCAAGGGATTGACCTTCTGATAGCGTGCCGCCTCGTCGAAGCAGTCCGCGCGTGCGTTGGCGCACGCGAGCCACGCAAGCGATACCGCCAGAATCAGAACTGTCCGTTTCATGGTTCGAAACCCTTCGACGAAGTGGATCGCCGTTCGCGGCGCGCCCGCTTGGCGCGGCCCGGTGAAGGCGCGCTCCACGCAGGCCGGCTTGGGGAAAACCCGAACTTGCCGTGAGATTCGGTCGAAATTGATCGACCGTATGATACCGGGTGCCGCTCGCGTGCATAGTAGGCCGGCCGACATAGCCGAGCCCTTGGCGTACAAACGCGGATCGCCGATCGCCGCATAGCGTGGCGCCACGGGTCGGACGACGGTCAACTGAGAAACTTCTGACGTAAAAGAGAACGCGCTCTCGGCCGCCGATGATTATTCAGACACAAAAAACTGCTAATGTTCGTTTTCTCGAACGGCGGGCGAGCATCGGACACCCACCTACAGACGAGGGCCGAGCGATGATCGCGAAGCATGACCGCCGAGGGCAGGCACTTTCGCATTGAACCTTTATTCCATGACAAGAAATCGTATGGCACTGCGCCGCATCGTTACCGCGCTTTTGATCGCCGGGCTCATGACCGCACAGGCCGCGAATGCCGAAGTGACGTTGAACTTCGTGAATGCGGACATCGATCAAGTGGCCAAAGCGATCGGCGCGGCGACGAACAAGACGATCATCGTCGATCCGCGCGTCAAGGGCCAACTGAACCTCGTATCGGAAAATCCGGTGCCCGAGCAGCAGGCGCTCAAAACGCTCGAAGCGGCGCTGCGCATGCAAGGGTTCGCCATCGTCCAAGATAACGGCGTGCTGAAGGTGGTGCCCGAGGCCGACGCAAAATTGCAAGGTGCGCCCACCTACCTCGGCAATGTTCCGAAAGCGCACGGCGATCAGATCATCACGCAGGTGTTCGAGCTGCACAACGAATCGGCCAACAATCTGCTGCCCGTGCTGCGGCCGCTCATCTCGCCGAACAATACGATCGCGGCCTACCCCGCCAACAACACGCTCGTCGTGACCGATTACGCCGACAACGTGCGGCGGATCGCAGCCATCATCGCGGGCGTCGACAATGCGGCGGGACAGCAGATCGTGGTCGTGCCGCTCAAGAATGCGAACGCGCTCGACATCGAGCCGCAACTGACCAAGCTGCTCGATCCCGGTACGATCGGCAGCACCGACGCCACGCTGAAGGTGTCCGTACAGGCCGATCCGCGCACGAACTCGCTGATGCTGCGCGCGTCGAACAAGGCGCGCCTTGTTTCGGCCAAAAAGCTTATCGAACAACTCGATGCGCCTAGCTCGCAGCCGGGCAACATGCATGTGGTTCATGTGCGCAACGCGAGCGCCGTCGTGCTCGCGAAAACATTGCGCGGGATGCTCGGCAAGGCCGGCGGCTCGGGCAACAGCGCCGAGTCGACCAACGCGAACTCGTTCAGCCAAGGCGCTTCGGGAGGCGGCCCCGGTTCGACGGGCACCTCAGGCACCCCCCCGCTACCCACGTCGTACAGCGGCAGTCCTCTCGGCGGCGGCAGCTCGATGTCGGGCTCGAGCGGCGGCGGGCTGAACGGGAGCGGCGGCGGCAACGGTAGCGGCAACAACGACTTCAGTACCGACAAGCAAGGTCAGAACAGCGAAGAGAATCAGCCCGGAGGCATGATTCAAGCCGATGCGGCGACGAACTCCCTGATCATCACGGCGGCCGATCCCGTCTATCGCAATCTGCGCGCGGTGATCGACCAGCTCGATCAACGTCGCGCGCAGGTGTATATCGAAGCGCTCATCGTCGAATTGAACTCCACGCGCGCCGGCAATCTGGGGATTCAGTGGCAGGTCGCAAGCGGCAATGTTTTGGCCGGCACCAATCTCTCGAGCAGCGCCGGCAGCGCGGGCAGTTCGAACATCCTGAACGTAGCCGCGGGCCTGGCGGCGGGCGGCGCCACGGGGGTCGGGACGCTGCCCGGTACGCTCACGCAGGGCCTGAACGTCGGCTGGCTGCACAACATGTTCGGCGTGCAGGGTCTTGGCGGGTTGCTCCAGTATTTCGCGGGCTCGAGCGACGCGAACGTGCTGTCCACGCCAAACCTGATCACGCTCGACAACGAGGAAGCGAAGATCGTCGTCGGCCAGAACGTCCCGATCGCGACCGGCTCGTACTCGAACCTGACGAGCGGCACCACGGCCAACGCGTTCAACACCTACGATCGCCGCGACGTCGGCCTGACGTTGCACGTGAAGCCGCAGATCACGGCGGGCGGCATCCTCAAGCTTCAGCTCTACACGGAAGACTCCTCGGTCGTCAGCGGGACGACGAATACGACGACGAACCCGGCAGGCCCAACGTTCAATTTGCGCTCGATCCATTCGACGGTCCTCGCGGACAACGGCGAGATCATCGTGCTCGGCGGCTTGATGCAGGACAACTACCAGGTATCGAACAGCAAAGTGCCGTTGCTCGGCGATATCCCGTGGATCGGCCAGCTGTTCCGCTCGGAAACCAAGCAGCGCCAGAAAACCAATCTGATGGTGTTCCTGCGCCCTGTCATCATCAGCGACAGCGACACCGCGCAGCAGATCACCCAGAATCGCTACGACTACGTGCAGGGCGTTACGGACGGATACCACTCCGACAACAACGTGATGCGTGACAAGGACTTCCCGGTGGTGCCGCCTATCCCGGCCGGCCCCAGCCAGGGTGCGGCGCCGGCGTCGAACCTGTTCGATCTGAGGCAGATGACGCATCAGCCGGGGACGCAGCCCCCGTCGCCCGCTCCGCAGCAACCGGCGCCGCCGCAGGTTCCCGCTGTGCAGCCGCAAGCCGTGCCGTTGCAACCGGCGCCCCAGCAAGCCACACCGCAGCAGGGCGTGCCGCTGCAGCAGCAGCAGCAGCCGGTCGCGCCCGGAGCGTCGCAGTGAGCGGCGTGCTCCCTTCTTCCCACGACCGCGCGCCGGGCGAGCGCCAAGCGCCCTCGCCGCTGGCTGCACGGCTCGTGCCCTACGGCTTCGCGCGCAGCGGGCAGATTCTCGTTGCGCACCAGCGCGCTGAAGGGCTGGAAGTTTGGATCAGCGATCGCACGAGCGACGCTGCGTTGGCCGAAATTGCACGCAACTTCGGCGCGCTGACGGCGGTGCGCTTGCCGGCCGAAGAACTCACGCAAGCAATCAACCAAGCCTACGAGCGCAATGACGGCAGCGCGGCTCAAGTCGTCGGCGAAGTGGAAGGCGAAGTCGATCTGTCGCGGCTCATGCAAGACATTCCCGAAGTCGAGGATTTGCTCGAATCGGAAGACGACGCGCCGATCATCCGCATGATCAACGCGCTGCTCACCCAAGCGGCGCGCGAGCACGCCTCCGACATTCATATCGAGCCGTTCGAGAATGCTTCGGTGGTGCGCTTTCGCGTCGACGGCACGCTGCGCGACGTCGTGCGGCCGAAAAAAGCGCTGCATGGCGCGCTGATCTCGCGCATCAAGATCATGGCGCAGCTCGATATCGCCGAAAAGCGCCTGCCTCAAGACGGCCGCATCACGCTGCGCGTCGGCGGCCGCGCCGTCGACGTGCGGGTATCGACGCTGCCGACCGGGCACGGCGAGCGCGCGGTGTTGCGTCTGCTCGAAAAAGACGCGCAGCACTTGAACCTCGAAGCGCTCGGCATGGGCCCCGATACGCTCGCGCGGTTCGACCGGCTGATTTCGCGGCCGCACGGCATCGTGCTCGTGACCGGGCCAACGGGCTCCGGTAAAACGACGACGCTCTATGCGTCGCTCGCGCGTCTGGAAACGGCGACGACCAACATCATGACGGTCGAGGATCCGATCGAATACGACCTGCCCGGCATCGGCCAGACGCAGGTCAACGAGCGGATCGGCATGACGTTCGCGCGCGCTTTGCGCTCGATCCTGCGGCAGGATCCGGACATCATCATGATCGGTGAGATCCGCGACTTGGAAACCGCGCAGATCGCCGTGCAAGCCTCGCTCACGGGTCACTTGGTGCTTGCGACGCTGCACACGAACGATGCGGCTTCGGCCGTCACGCGCCTCACGGACATGGGCGTCGAACCGTACCTGCTCGCCTCGTCGCTGCTCGGCGTGCTCGCACAGCGGCTCGTGCGGCGGCTGTGTTCCGTGTGCAAGGAAGAGCGCGTCGAAGACGGCCGTTCGCAGTGGCATCCCGTCGGCTGCGATAAATGCGCGAAATCGGGCTATTCGGGGCGGCGCGGCGTGTACGAGCTGCTCGTCATCGACGATGCGATTCGCGCAATGGTCCACCACAACGCGGCGGACGCCGAAATTCTCACGGCCGGCCGCGCGCAAGGCATGCGCACGCTGCGCGAGGATGCCGACCGGTGGCTGGCCTCGGGCCTCACCTCGCTCGAAGAGGTGATACGCGTGACGGGCGGGGTCTAACCGATGCCGGCCTTTCGCTTCGAAGCGATCGACACGGCAGGGCGCGCGCAGAAGGGTGTGCTCGATGCGGACAGTGCGCGCTCGGCGCGAGCCCAGTTGCGCACGCAAGGCCTGACGCCGCTCGTCGTCGAACCCGCAGGCAGCGCGGCCCGCGGCGCGCGCAGCCGGCGCTTGGCGCTTGGCCGCAAGCTATCGGCGCGGGAGCAGGCGATTCTCACGCGCCAGCTCGCGAGTTTGCTCACGGCCGGGTTGCCGCTCGACGAGGCGCTTTCCGTTTTGACCGATCAAGCCGAGCGCGACTACATTCGCGAACTCGTCGCGGCCATTCGCGCCGAGGTGTTGGGCGGCCATTCGCTGGCCAACGCGCTGACGCAGCATCCGCGCGATTTTCCCGACATCTATCGGGCGCTCGTTGCGGCCGGCGAGCATACGGGCAGGCTCGGCCTCGTGCTCTCGCGCTTGGCCGATTACATCGAGCAACGCAACGCGCTCACGCAAAAGATCGTCCTGGCGTTCACCTACCCCGCCATCGTCACGCTGATCGCAATGGGTATCGTCACGTTCTTGCTCAGCTATGTCGTGCCGCAGGTCGTCAACGTATTCGCGAGCACGAAGCAGCAGTTGCCGATCCTGACGGTGATGATGATGGCGCTGTCGGGATTCGTCCGCCATTGGTGGTGGGCGATTCTGCTGGGGGTGGCGCTGGTGTTCTATGGGGCGCGTGCGATTTTGTCGCAGGCCGGGCCGCGGTTCGCCTTCGACCGATGGCTGTTGACCGCGCCGCTTGCCGGTAAGCTCGTGCGCGGCTACAACACGGTTCGCTTTGCGAGTACGCTCGCGATCTTGACGGCGGCCGGGGTGCCGATCCTGCGCGCGCTGCAGGCGGCCGGCGAGACGCTCAACAATCGGGCGATGCACGGCAATGTCGAGGACGCGATCGTGCGCGTGCGCGAAGGTACGTCGCTGTCTCGCGCGCTGGGCAATACGAAAACGTTTCCGCCCGTGCTCGTGCATTTGATTCGCTCGGGCGAGGCCACGGGCGATGTGACGACGATGCTCGACCGCGCGTCGGAAGGCGAAGCGCGCGAACTCGAACGACGCACGATGTTCCTGACGAGCTTGCTCGAGCCGCTGCTGATTTTGGCGATGGGAGGCATCGTGCTCGTGATCGTGCTCGCGGTGATGCTGCCGATCATCGATCTGAACAACATGGTGCAATAGCGCGCGCAAACGCAGGCTGCTCGGCGGCTTCCGGCTTCCGGCTTCCGGCTTGCGGCGCGCCGTGGGGAATTCGGGTGAATGCGGAGCGTCGAAGCGCCGCGGCCGAAAAAAGCTTAGCGCACGTAGATGGTCGGGCCGCCCGCGTTCGGCGCCAACGGAATTTCGGAATGCACGCCGTTGTGATCGATGACGATGGAGCGGGCGCGCACTTCGGCGAGCGTGGTGCCATCGGTGATCTTGCTGCCGAGCGCGATGGCTCGGGCCGGTTCGTCGCCTACGCCGACGATCGCCGCGGCGCCTTCGCGCAGCGAGAGGATGCCGACGAGCTTGATGTTGCGGTTGGCCTCGTGCGTGAGCTTGCCGCCGAAGAGCGCGGCGGCGTCTTCGGGGGACACGCTCGGCGCGACGGCGGCCGCTTGCGGCGGCGGCGCGGGATGCGCGGTGAGCACGACGATCCAATAGGTGAGCGTCGCGCAAAAAGCCGCAAACAGCGCGAACGACAGCAGGCGGATTTGGAGAGTGTTCATGCGCGCCATTGTACGAGCTATTCGCGGGTTTGCACGGTTGTCGAACCCTGACGAAAAGCCCCATTACAATCGGCGGCGCGATGCGAAGCGCGCCCGGTGCGCTTCGTCGACAATTTAACGAACGAGGTAGGCAATGATGCAAATGTGGAACCAACGTCGCACCGAAGCGGCAACGCTGCGTGCACGCCGCCAGCGCGGCTTTACGCTGATCGAGATCATGGTCGTGATCGCCATTCTCGGCATTCTCGCCGCGCTGATCGTGCCCAAGATCATGAGCCGCCCCGACGAGGCGCGGCGCGTGGCGGCCAAGCAGGACATCGGCACGACGATGCAGGCGCTCAAGCTCTATCGTCTCGATAATGGCCGCTATCCGACGCAGGAACAGGGGCTGCGCGCGCTGATCGAAAAGCCGAGCACCGATCCGATTCCGAACAATTGGAAGGACGGCGGCTATCTCGAACGTCTGCCGAACGATCCTTGGGGGAACGCCTATCAATACCTGAACCCGGGCGTTCATGGCGAGATCGATGTATTCAGCTACGGTGCGGACGGCAAGCCCGGCGGCGACGGCAACGATGCCGACGTCGGCTCGTGGCAGTAAGCGCAGCCATACCGTGACCGGTGCAATGGCGCGCCTCGGACTGACGCATTGCCCTCGCCGATCATCATGCGGATGAACGGCGGTACGCGCTCGCGCCGTGGGCACGTGGAGCTCGCCTGCGCACGGGGTTTGGCGCGGCACGCGCGCGGCTTCACGCTGCTCGAGATGATAATCGTTCTAGTCATCGCCGGCCTGCTGGTGTCGCTCGCGTCGGTGTCGCTCACGCGCAACCCGCGCACCGATCTGAACGAACAGGCGCAGCGTCTCGCTTTGCTGTTCGAATCGGCGTCCGACGAAGCGCAAGTGCGCGCCCGCCCGATCGCCTGGCAACCGGTGACGGGCGGCTATCGATTCGACGTGCGCACCGATGATGGCTGGCGCCCGCTGTTGCGCGACGATCTCTTGCGCCAACGCGGCTGGGAGGGCGGCGTGACCGATGTGACGATCGACTATCCGGGCTCCGATCTTCATCCCGAGCGCGTCGTCTTCGGCGTCGAAAGCATCGGGCAAGCGGTGACGGTCACGCTGTATTCGGCGGTCGGCCGCGCGACCATCGTCGGGACCGGCAACGGCCGTTATGAGGTGCGTTGAGATGCGCTTGCCTACTACTGCACGAACCGCTGCGCGAATCGCAGCCCCAACTGCCGCGAGCGCGCGCGGCTTCACGATGATCGAAGTGCTCGTCGCACTCGCCATCATCGCGGTCGCGCTCGCCGCATCGCTGCGTGCCGTCGGCATGTTGGCGAACGACGAAGCCGACCTGCATAGGCGCCTGCTCGCGGGATGGAGCGCCGACAACGCGCTGGCCGAACTGCATTTGTCGCGCGTATGGCCCGAAGTCGGCACGCAGACCTTCGACTGCTCGCAAGGCAATCTGCCGCTCACGTGCACCGAGCGTGTGAGCGCCACGCCCAACCCGATTTTTCGGCGCGTGGAGGTGTCGGTGGCGACGCCGGGGCAATCGGGCAACCTCGCGCAACTCGTGACGGTCGTGGCCAATGAGTCCAACCGTGCGCTCTGACGCGAGGCGCCCCGCGCGGCGCGAGCGCGGCTTCACGCTGATCGAGCTCATGGTCGCGATCGCGATTTTGGCCGTCATCGCGGTGCTTTCTTGGCGCGGCCTCGATCAAATCATGCGTGGCCGGCAGGCGATTTCGAGCGCGATGGAAGACGAGCGCGTGTTCGTTCAACTGTTCGATCAGTTGCGCGTGGACGCGCGCCAAGCCGCGACCGACGATGAAGTCGGCCAACCCGCCGTCTCGGTCTCCGGGGACGGGCTGCAGATCGTGCGCGAATTCGGCCTGGCCGGCGAGGCGCCGCGCCTTCAAGTCGTGCGCTATCAAGTGGCGAACGGGCGCGTCACGCGTTATGCATCGCCGCCTCTGGCGACGGTCGGCCAGTTGCGTCGAACGCTCGCGGCATCGAACGGCAGCGGTGATTGGAGCGCCGTGCCGCTCATTTCCGGCGTAGGCAAGATTACGGCGCGGCTCTATGTGCCGCGTGTCGGTTGGACGACGCAAATGGGCGACGTGACCGCCGAAATCACGCGCAACAACAACAACGTGAAAGTGCCGCAGTTCGGCAACGCGCCGTTGCCGCGCGCGGTGACCGGCCTCGAGGTCGCGATCGGCGCGCCGTCGCTGCACGTGCCTGTGCGGCGCATGTTCCTGGTCGGAGAATGACGATGCGCGCTCGCCTCTCCCAGTTCTTGCGTTCGCGGCGCGCATGCGACGGGCGTCGCGCGCCGCCGCGGCGCCAGCGTGGCGCGGCCATCATTAGCGCGCTACTCGTGGTGACGCTTTCGGCGATCCTCGTCGCGGGCGTGCTCTGGCGTCAGCAAGTGCAGATTCGCCGCATTCAAAATCAGCGCCTGCTCGCGCAAGCGCAATGGGTGGCGCGCGGCGCGGTCGATTGGACGCGCTTGATCCTGCGTTCCGAGGCCGATACGGCGCCCACGGTGACTTACCTCGGCGGCGTGTGGGCGGTGCCGATCGCAAAAACTCGGCTGTCCGATTTCCTCGGCAAATCCGGTGACGCACAGGCCGCGGAGGGGGCGCAGACCTACCTGTCCGGATCGATCGAGGATGCGCAGGCGAAATTCAATCTGCGCAACCTCGTCTCGATCCCGGCGCCGGGAACATTGCAGATCAATCAGCAGGAAACCGCCGCGTTCGCGCGACTGCTTGCGCTGCTCGGACTCAACGGCGGTCTTGCGAAGACGGCTGCGCTGCAAGTGCGCGCCGCGTTGATGCAGTCGGCTACGCGTTTTCAAACGCCGCTCGGCAACCGGCTGGGCTCGGCAGGCGAAGGCGCGCAACCGGCGGCGCAACCGCAGCCCGGCGGCACGGTTGGCGGCGAGAACTTCACGGACAAACCCGGTCTTGAAGACGACGGCAATCAGAACGCCGATACGGCGCCGTTGCAGTTCACAAGCGTCGATTCGCTGTTGAACGTGCCTGGCTTCACACCGGAAATCGTGGCCCGCCTGCGTCCGTTCGTGACCGTGCTGCCGACGCAGACGTCCGTCAATATGAACACGGCGCCGGCGGAAGTCGTGGCGGCGATGGTGCCGGGCATGTCGCTTTCGAGCGCCCAGTCGTTAGTGTCGCGGCGCGAAAGCGTGTACTTTCTCAATACGGCCCAGGTGCAGCTTGCCTTGCAGGGCGCCGGCGGCCTGCTCCCCGGCACCGATATCAGCCAGATACCCATGGACGTGACGACGAGCTATTTTCTCATTCATGGGCGGGTGCAACACGAACGTGCGGAAGTCGATCGCACGACCCTCATATATCGCGACCCGCTGACGCACGCGACGCGCGTCGTGCGGGTGCGCGATCAGCTTTGAAGCAGTCTCGAACCAGGAGAGAACGGGCCTTGAGCACGTTGATCGTCTTACTGCCGCCGCGAGATCCGGCGGTGCCGTCACAAGAATGGCAACTCCCCGAGATGCCGTTCGTGCTTCTCGACAAGAGCGGCCGCAAGGAACGCGCGGGGCTCGCGCGGCTCGCATTTTTGCCGCGCGCGTCGACGACGGTGCTGATCGTTGCCGCCCGCGACTTGTTGATGCTAGCGTCGACGCTGCCTCCCGTGAAGGGGCAGCGCTTGAAACAGGCCCTGCCCAATGTCGTCGAGGACTACCTGATTCAGGACGCGCAGACCTGCCATATCGCGCTCGACCCGCACCCGCTCGCCGGTACGCGGCGCATGCTGGCCGTGATCGATCGAGGGTGGTTCCGCTTCATCGTCGAGGCCTTCAATGCGGCGGGGCACCGGAGCCTGCGCGCCGTGCCCGTGACACGGTGCTTACCGGCGCCGGTCGTGCGCGCGCCGGAGCTCGAAGCGGCGTTGATCGAAGACGAGGCGCCTGCTGGCGGCGAGGTGAGCGGCCAGGCGCCGCAACGCGAGCCGCTCGTCGCAGCCATCCTCGGCACCGTAGCGCAAACTGCGCCCGCGATTCTGGCCGATGTTGCGTTGGCGGTGAGCGCCGAGCCCACGCTCGTCGACGACACCGAGCCGCGCGTTGAATTGGCGCTCGCGCGCGGTGCGCACGGCGAAGGGTTGGCCGTGCCGCTCTCGGCCCTCGGCACGACGCTTGCGGCGCTCGCGGGCGGCGCGGACGTGACGGTATACGAACTGACTGAACTGCCGGGCGGCGAACCGACGCTCGCGGGAGAAACGGTGCCCGCGCATGGGGTGCACGTGGGCGTTGCGCCGGTGGCGTTCGACACGCTGGCCCGTAACGCGCTCGCTTGCGATTTCGATTTATGCCAATTCGAGTTCGAATCGCGGCCGTGGCGGCTCGATCGCGCGACGCTGCGCCGGTTGCGTTTGCCGATCGCACTCGCGGCAGCTGCGCTCATTGTCGCCGTGATCGGCGCAAACGTGCAGTGGATGATGCTCGCCCGCGAACGCGACGCACTCACCGCGCAGATGACGGAGCTGCTGTTGAATGCGTTCCCGAAGACGACGGTCGTGCTCGATCCGGCCACGCAAATGACGACGCAACTCGAGCACCTGCGCGTGGCGGCCGGCGAGCTTTCCCCGGACGATTTTCTCTCGCTGGCGGCGCGTCTCGATCGTTCGTTCGGCGCGGTCCCCGTAAATGGGATCGCAGCGCTCGACTATCACGACCGGCGCCTCGAGGTGCTGTTCAAGCCTGACGTCAAGCCCGACCCGGCGTTCACGCAGCGACTGGCGCAAAACGCGCTCACGGGTGAGATCGACACGAACACGGGCAAATGGGTCATTCGAAACGGGAGCGGCCAATGAACCTCGGTGCACTGAGCGAAGTTTGGGCCGGCTTCTGGGAGCCGCGCACGGCGCGCGAAAAACTGCTGTTGACGTGGGGCGGCGTGGCCGTCGGCATCGTGCTCGCCTACTCGGTTCTGTGGGCGCCGGCGCAACAGGGGCGCGCGCACTTGCGCGAAACCCTGCCCGCGATGCAGCGGCAGATCGCGCAGATGACGGCGCAGGCCGACGAAGCGCGCGCGCTCGCGCCGGCTGCGCAGGGCGTCGCGCCGACGGGAGGCGCCTTGCGCGATGCGCTCGCGTCCTCGCTGACGCAAGCGGGCATCGCGACGACTCAAGTACGCCTCACGGGCGAGGCCGTGCAAATCGAAGCGAAGAACGCATCGTTCCCGGCGTGGACGATGTGGCTTAACGACGTGCGCAAACAGTTCAAGGTGCGTGTGATCGAACTGCACGCGACGGCGCTCAAGGCCGATGGGCAGGTCGACCTGACGGCGACGCTGCAGCCGGCGACGGCGCCCGCGAGGTCGCCGCGATGAGGGCGTCGTCGCTTGGCTGCGGGGCGCGAGGCTGGCCCGCGCGGGGTGGCGTATGAGCCTCGGATGGCGGCGCGTGCTCGCCGCTTTGCCGTGGCTCGTCATCGCACTGGTCTCATGCGGTGTGACGCTTCTGGTGATGATGCCGGCGGCGTGGATCACGCCGCAATTTGCGAAGGCATCGCAGGGGCACGTCAATTTGATCGATCCCTCGGGCTCCGTCTGGCACGGCTCCGCCACGCTCGTGCTGGCGGCCGGTAGAGACGCCGGCGCGGGCACCTTGCTGCCGGGGCGGGTGCAGTGGCAAACGGCCTTTTGGCCGCTGTTGACGGGCCATTTGGACATGCGCATGCGGCACGTGCCCGCTATGCCCGAGGCGATCGAAGTCGCGGCCGGGCCGCGCTCGTCGATGGTCTCGGCCGGGGAAATCGCTGTGCCGGCCGCGCTGCTAGCCGGTCTGGGCGCACCGTTCAACACGCTGGACTTGCGCGGCGCCGTGCGCGTCGCCTGGACGCCGTGGCGGATGCTCGGCACGCGCGCATACGGGCAAGTCGTGGTCACGCTGACGGACATGACCTCGCGCGTGTCGCCCGTCAAACCGCTGGGCTCGTACCGCGTGGCGTTTCAAGCGCAAGGCGACGATTCGACGATCGATTTATCGACGTTGAATGGCCCGCTGAGGCTGAGCGGGCACGGCGCTGTCTCGGCCAATTCCACTTCGTTCCACGGACAAGCGAGCGCCGAGCCGCAAGCGCGCGACAATCTGGCGGGGCTGCTGAATGTGCTCGGCCGCCCCAACGGCGACGGCACGATCGCTCTCGATTACGCGCGTTAGCCGGTCAATCGCGCGGCGCGGCGGGTGCTACGGCTGCTGCGTGCGCCCTCACGGCGGGCGCGTTCGCAGCGGCCGCGTTCGTCGAGCCCAAGGCCGCCGCAGCCGATGCCGCGGGCTGGGCCGAGACGGCCGCAGCGCCGGTTTCGCGGTCCATTTGCGCAAGCTCCCATCCGCCGCCTAATGCCTTCACCAGCCCGACCGAAGACACCATCCGTTGCCCGGCGAGGCTCTCTAGCTTTTGCTCGGCTAGGAAGGCCGTGGTCTGCGCGGTCAGCACATTGACGTAGCCCACGGTGCCGGCCTTGTATTCGTTCGTGACGATCGCAAGCGCCTGCTTGGCCGAATCGACCGCCTCTCGTTGCACGACGATCTCCTGCGCGAGAATGCGTTGCGACGCCAGCGCGTCCTCGACTTCCTGAAACGCGCCGAGCACGGTCTGCCGATAGACGGCCACTTGCTGGTCATAGGCGGCGCGCGCGGCCTCTGTCTGCGCGCGTCGCAGCCCGCCGTCGAACAAGGTCGCGGCCAATTGCGGGCCGACCGTCCAGAAACGTGAGGGCAGCGTAAAGAGCTGCGACAGCACCGAACTTTGGAAACCGCCCTGAGCGGAGAGCGTCAGCGATGGGAAGTACGCCGACATCGCCACGCCGATTTGCTCATTGGCCTGCGCCGCGCGACGCTCGGCCGCCGCGATGTCGGGCCGCCGCTCGAGCAGAGCCGACGGCACATCGACCGGCACGGCGGGCGGCTCGGCATCGAGCGGGATGGCGGGCAGCGAAAAGGTCGATGCGCTTTGGCCCACCAGCGCGGCGATGGCATGCTCGTCCTGCGCACGCGCGACGCCGTTGTCGATCGCCGCGGCTTGCGCGGACTGCAATTGCGTTTGTGCCTGAATCACGTCCGAGCGCGCGGCCACCCCTTGCGCGTACTGGTTCTGCGTGAGTTTGAGCGATTGCGCATAGGCAGCGACGGTATCGTCGAGCAGCTTTTGCGTCGCATCGAGGGCTCGCAATCGGAAGTAGGTTTGTGCGAGCGTCGCCTGCGCGGATAGGCGTGCGTTCGCGAGATCGGCCGCCGCTCCCTCCTGCCCGGCTTGCTGCGCCCCGACCGTGCGGCTCACCTTGCCCCAGAGGTCCGGTTCCCACGACGCATCGAGCGTGGTGTCGAAGCTGTTGCTCACGCGGGAAACCGAATTGGTCGTTCCCCCAGCGTTCGTGCCGGAGAGCCGCTGGCCCGAGCGCGACGCACTGGCCGATAGGCCGAGCGACGGAAAATACGCCGCGCGTGCTTCGCCCACGAGCGCGCGCGCTTGCCGGTAGGCTGCCGCAAACTGCGCGATCGTTTGATTGTTCCCGTTCAGTTGCTCGATCAACGCCGTGAGCCGGGCGTCGCCGTAGATGGACCACCAGGGTCCGCGGTCGGTCCGATCGGCGGGCTCGGCCACCTTCCAGCCAGCCGGCGTTTCCTTGTAGGCGGCAGGCGCGCTCGTGCTGGGCCGCCGATAATCGGGACCCACGGCACATGCGGCGAGTGCGGCGGCGGTGGCCGCGATGGCGAACACGGTCGCGAAACGGACCGGCGGCGTCTTGGGAAGAAAGGAGCGAGAGCGACGAAGCGGCATGCGGAGAGCAAGAGTCCCGTGTAATGCGCCCGATGGTAACGCACGGCAGCAACGCCCTGGGTTACGGCAAGTTACCGCCGTGACGCCCGCACCGATCGCTCCCCATAAATACAAGCCTCAACCATCATTGCATAGAAAAATATTGACATAGCAACCAATTTTGGCCATATTGGCGCCGAACGCAAATTACCAAGCGGGCGGGCGCGCGGCTGTGCCCCGTTCAACGATAAGGAGAATGCGCATGGCGAACGCAGCTTCCGCGGCGGTCGAACCGAAGGCGGGTCCTGCGCCGTTGCAAGGCGGCACATTGGCGCTGCTGACGATCGGTTTGGCCTTCGGCACGTTCATGGAGGTGCTCGACACCTCGATCGCGAACGTCGCCGTCCCCACCATCTCGGGCAGCCTTGGCGTGGCCACGAGCGATGGCACCTGGGTGATCTCGTCGTACTCGGTCGCGGCGGCGATCGCCGTGCCGCTGACGGGATGGCTCGCGCGGCGCGTGGGCGAGGTGCGGTTGTTCACGATGTCGGTGCTCGCGTTCACGATCGCTTCGGCATTGTGCGGCCTCGCCGGGAATTTTCCGACTCTGATCGCTTTTCGGCTGTTGCAAGGGCTCGTGTCGGGGCCGATGGTGCCGCTGTCGCAGACCATCCTCATGCGCAGCTACCCCGCCGAAAAGCGCGGGTTGGCGCTCGGGCTGTGGGCGATGACGGTGATCGTTGCGCCCATCTTCGGTCCTGTGATGGGCGGCTGGATCACGGACAACTACTCATGGCCGTGGATCTTCTATATCAACTTGCCGATCGGCCTCATCTCCGCTTCGTCCGCCTACTTCCTGTTGCGCGGGCGCGAAACGCAGACGACCAAGCAACGGATCGATGCCGTCGGGCTCGGGTTGCTCGTGATTGGCGTCTCTTGCCTGCAGATGATGCTCGATCTGGGCAAGGACCGCGACTGGTTCAACTCGCCCTTCATCGTCACCCTCGCGTTGATCGCCGTGGTGGCGTTGGCCTTCTTGCTGGCGTGGGAGGTGACGGAGAAGACGCCTGTTATCGATTTGACGCTGTTCAAGGACCGCAATTTCGCCCTGGGCGCGCTGATCATCTTTCTGGGCTACATGACCTTCTTCGGCTCGGTCGTCATCTTTCCGCTGTGGCTGCAGACGGTGATGGGCTACACGGCGGGCCTGGCCGGATTGGCGACGGCGCCCGTCGGGCTGTTGGCGCTCGTCCTGTCGCCGATCATCGGCCGTAATCTGCATCGGCTCGATCTGCGCATGGTTGCGAGCTTCGCCTTCACCGTCTTTGCCATCGTGTCCGTATGGAACGGAACGTTTACGCTCGATGTGCCGTTCAATCACGTCATCTTGCCGCGGATCGTGCAGGGCATCGGCGTGGCGTGCTTCTTCGTGCCGATGACGACGATCACGCTATCGAGCATCCCCGACGAGCGCCTGGCCAGCGCCTCGGGACTGTCTAATTTCTTACGCACGCTTGCGGGTGCGATCGGCACCGCCATCAGCACGACGTACTGGGAAAACGATGCGATCTACCATCACGCGGTGCTGGCCGAATCGGTCAGCCGCTATTCGGCCAGCACGACGGCCTATCAAAGCGCGCTCGGCACGCTCGGCCTGACGGGCGACAGCGTCAGCGCGCAATTGAACGCCCTCGTCACCCAGCAGGGCTACATGATGGCGACGAACGACTTCTTCCGCATTTCATGTGCGGCGTTCGTGCTGTTGGCCGTGCTCGTATGGATCACCAAGCCCAAGCGCGGCGGCGGCCCCGCGATGGCGCACTGACGCGGCGCCGGCGCCGGCTGTCGCGGGGTTACTGCGGATCTTGCGGGACTGGCGGCTGCGGTTGCGGCGCGGCATCCGCCCCCGACCTGACGAATTGCTTGAAGCTCGCGGCCGCCTGCCAGGGGTCGGGTTTGCAGCCGGCGAGCGGACGATCGCAGTGGGCGGCAAAGCCGATGGTCGAGGTGCCGTCCGCGTTGCGCGCGCGCGTGACTTGGTAAGCCGGTGCGCCGCTGCCCCCGGCAGGACCGGCGGTTTGGATCACGTCCGGGCTATCGGTTTGCAAGGGATAGTGCGCGTTCTGCGCGATCCATTGCCGCGCCCGTTGCCACCAGAGCGGGCATTGATCGGCGCGGCACACGAGCGGTGCGGTCGCGATCTGCATCGTTTCCGGCTTGACCTGGTTCGTGGCTGCGCACCCGGCCGCGAGCATGCAAGCGATCGCCGATCCTATGATCCTCATCCCACCCCCCTTCTTTACGTCATGGCGTTGGCGGTTCGACGCGGATCGCGCGCACTCGTTCGTTCGGCGTTAGGCATGGCGCGTTCGCCGCTCGCCGTTCGAACGTCAAACGCTGAAGCGCTCCAAGGTATAACTGCGAAAGTCGTGGACGAAATCGTCGAACGACGCGCTGGCGTCGCGCCGCTCGAGCTCGGCTTGCTCGGCGAGCGAGCGCTCGGCCAACCGGTCGAGTGCGGCCACGGCTTCGCGCTCGAGCGGCCGCGCCCGGAAGTACTCGGCATGCGCTTCGCTTTGCTCGAGTCCAAACGCGAGGAAGCTCTGTCCGCGCTCGCGCATTGTGCGCAGCACGCGCGCCGACGGCGTAGCGTCGGGGTCGGCCAATTTCGCGCGCTGCGCCGTGACGGCCGCGGCATAGTCGTTGCCGCCGCGCGCCGCATCGAGCGCGCGCGCGGCCGCTTCGATCCGATCGATCAGCTCGCCGGCCCAATCGCGCAGCGACACCGCGCGCCCTTCGCGGGTGAGTGCGAGGCCAGGCTTGCGCCCTTCGAGCGTGACGCTGCCGAAATTGGCGTTCGCTTCGGCATAGGCGGGCGGCGGCAAGGCGGGGCTTTCATCGAGCGCGCAGACGAGCAGATACGCATCGAGAAAGCGAGCCGTCTCTATGCTGATGCCGCACGGCTCGAACGGGTCGATATCGAGGCAGCGCGCTTCCACGTACTGGATGCCCCGCGAGGCCAGCGCATGGAGCGGGCGCTCGCCGGGATCGGTCACGCGCTTGGGGCGAATCGTCGAATAAAACTCGTTCTCGATTTGCAGGACGTTCGTGTTGATTTGCACCCAGTGGCCGTCGCGGTGCGTGCCGAGTGCCTCGTACGGCGGATACGGTTCGCTCACGGCCCGCGCGAGCGCTTCCAAATATCCTGAGAGCGAGTCGTAGTTCGGTTGCAACGCGGCTTGTGCCGTCGTGTTCGAGTACCCGAGATCGCTCATGCGCAGGCTCGTGGCGTAGGGGCGATACAGCGTCGTTTCGTCGAAAATTTCGAGCGTGTGCGGCCGGCCGCGCAAGAACGCGCGATCGAGCGCGGGCGAGGCGCCGAACAGGTACATCAGCAGCCAGCTCGTGCGCCGAAAATTGCGGATCAGGGCGAGGTAGCAGGCCGATTGATAGTCGACGGCGCCGGCGCCGCTCGGGCGCTGCGCATGCAACAGCCGCCAAGCTTCCTCGCTCAGCGAGTAGTTGTAGTGGATGCCGGCGATGCATTGCATCGTGCGGCCGTAGCGCAGCGCGAGACCATGGCGGTAGACGTGCTTGAGCCGGCCGATGTTCGATACGCCGTATTGCGCGATCGGAATTTCGTCGTCGGCGGGCAGCGGGCCCGGCATCGAGTTGTTCCAGAGCAACTCGTCGTCGAGCTGCGCATAGACGTAGCGGTGCAGTTCGTCGAGCCGCGCAATCACTTGCTCGGGATTGGCCTCGGCCGGCGTGATGAGTTCGAGCAGCGCTTCGGAGTAGTCGGTGGTCAGCGACGGGTGCGTCAGCGCCGAGCCCAGCGCGCGCGGATGCGCGGTCATCGCGAGCGCCCCGTCGCGCATGACGCGCAAGCTCTCTTTCTCGATTCCGCGCAGGCTGCGGGCGAGCACGTCCCGCGCGGGCGGCGACGTCAACACCGATAGGCGCTGAGCGAATGCATCGGACTGAATTGGCGTTTGGATATCTGACATCGAAGCCGATCGGGCGAGCGCGCACAGAGTCTCGCGCGGCGCCGCGATGCAATCATTTTTGAGTAGCGGGCACTTTAACACCGTGCCGCGAACCTCGCTTGAAGCCACGCCCAGCAAGGGCTCGGGCCGCCGCGGGGGGATGAGCGCGCTCGCGGACCGGCCGGGCGCGCATCTGGTCGGCAGGCAACGAACCGGTGTGGCTAACCGCCCCGGTGCGCCCCGGCGCGATCCGCGATTTCGTTCCACAGATGCATCGCCGCGTAGGCGCGCCAGGGGCGCCAAGCTTCAGTGCGCGCACGTTGCAGCGGAGCGCGCGAGAGCGCGGGATCGCGCGCGGCGATCGCTTGCATCAGCACGAGATCGGTGGCGGGAAAGGCGTCGACGTCGCGCCAGGCGCGCATTGCGATGTATTCGACGGTCCAAGGGCCGATGCCGGGCAGTGCGAGCAGCGTTGCGCGGGCATCGGCCAGCGTGGCCGCCGATACGCGCCCCGCGTGAATCGCATCGATCGGCGCTTCGCCGCTCGCCACGGCTCGCGCAAGACCCTGCAGCGCGGCCACGCGCTTGCCGGGCATGCCGATTTGCGCGAGATCGGCATCGGCGAGCGCGGCCGGGGTTGGGAAGCGCCAAGCGGTGCCGGGATGCGGATGGTCGTCAATGCGCTCGCCCGCGCGTGCGACGATGCGGCCGATTAGCGTCGTCGCGGCCTTGACGCTGACCTGCTGGCCGACGATCGCGCGCACGACGAGTTCGAACGCGGACCACGCGCCGGGCAGACGCAACCCGGGCGCCGCAGCGACGAGCGGCGCCAGCCAGGGGTCGCGGCCAAGATGGCCGCCGATGGCGGCGGGATCCGCATCGACGTCGAACATGGTCGCAACGTGCGGCGCAAGCGCTTGCGCGTGGCGGCCGGCGGCGCCCTCCACGGTCGCGACGAGGCGGTGCTTGCGCGGATGGCGTGCGACGACGAGTGTGCCGCTCGCGCCGTCCCAAGCGATGGCGCGGCGGTACGTGCCTTCTTCCACGGCTTCGACGCCCGGCGTTGCGCGTCCCGCGAAAAAACGTAGGACGCGCGCCCAATCGTAAGGCGCTTTGAACGCAAGCTCGAAGCTGACGGCGGGCACGGTGCTCAAGCTGCGTCGTCCAAATCGCGCGCGACGGCGGCAGGCGCGACGCCGGCGTGCGCCGCCTCGGCTTCGAGCAAGGCCGCCTTGCGCGCGATGCCCCAACGATAGCCGGCGAGCGCCCCGCCCTTTTGCAGGACGCGATGGCACGGAATGGCGAGGGCGAGTTCGTTCGATGCGCACGCGCTCGCTACGGCGCGCACCGCATTGGGCACGCCCAGCTCGGCCGCGACGTCGGTGTAGCTGCGCGTCTGCCCGTAAGGGATGCGCCGCAGTGCGTCCCAGACGCGCTGGCGAAAGGCGGTCGTGCTGACATCGAGCGGGAGGTCGAACGTTTCGCGCTGTCCGTGCAGATAAGCATCGATTTGCTCGATGAAGGGCGCGATGCGCTCGCGCGCTTCGACGAGCGTGGCGTTGGCGAACGCGTGCCGCAACGCGTGGCCGAGCTCGGCTGGGTCGTCGCCGAAGGCGATGCGGCAAATCCCCTTGTCCGTCGCCGCGACGAGCACGTGGCCGAGCGCCGTGGCCGCGCTCGCGTAGTGGACGGTGAGCCCCGCTCCCTTTTTTCGGTAGGCGGAAGGCGCCATCCCCAATTCGCCCGGGACGCTGTCGTAGAGCCGCGACGGCGAATTGAAACCCGCATCGAGGGCGGCGCGCGTGACGCCTTGCCCGCGCTGAAGCGCTTCGCGCAGCGCGGCGCCGCGGCGGGCGGCCTGATATTCGCGCGGCGAGACGCCGACGACGCGTTTGAACAATCGTTGCAGGTGAAACGGGCTGACGTGGACGGCCGCGGAGAGCTGCGCGAGCGTGATGCGCGCTTGCGGGTCGGCATCGAGCGCCGCACAGGCGCGCTCCACGATCGCCATGTCGCGCGGCAAACCGTCGGGACGGCACCGTTTGCAGGGGCGAAAGCCTGCCGCCTGGGCCTCGTCGGCCGTGGCGAAGAACGCGACGTTTTCCCGCCGCGGCAGGCGCGAGGCGCACGAGGGCCGGCAGAAGACGCCCGTCGTGGCGACGGCGTAGAAGAAAGCGCCGTCGGCCTGCGCGTCGCGTGTGACGACCGCATCCCAGCGCTCATGATCCGTTCGGTAGGCGATATCCATGATGTTTCCCGACGTTGGCGAAGTAGACGATGCCCACTGTATGCGTCAGCGCCAAGCCCTGCGCGCCGAATATTGCGGTGTCATTCGCCCCTCTTGGTCGATCCCCAATTTTCGCTCTTTTCGCTCTTGGAGGCAGTGAAATCCCTCATAGAATGTTTTGTCATTTTCCGACACAAAAAGATATTGCATCGCACCATCGAGGTGTGTATAGTTGGAACTGTCTCCTCCATGTCTCCTCCTGATATGGATTCACCCGCTCCCTGTGAGCGGGTTTTTTTTTATCCGTACCGAGCGGGAGCCGTGCCCAGAGCGAGTTCCGCCAGGCCACACCCTGCTCTAGGTTCGTCCACCGGCGCGGGGCGGCTTGCTTGCCGTACACTGGACGAATCCGCGGCCTGCCGCTGGCCACTTCTATCCCACGCCTCGATTGTGAGGGGAACGTCGATGAAGCCGATCATTCGCGAAATCGACCACGTCGTGATTCGAGCCGCCGACCCGGCAGCGATGGCGCGCTTTTACTGCGAGGCGCTTGGCTGCACGATCGAAAAAGAGCAGCCCGACATCGGACTGACACAGCTGCGCGCAGGGCGCTCGATGATCGATTTGCTTGCGCCGGGCTCGACGATCGATCGCAGCGACAGCGGCATACCCGGCCAAGGGCGAAACATGGATCACCTATGCTTGCGGGTCGAACATTTCGACGCGCAGCGGCTCGGCGCGCACTTGACCGCCCACGGGGCTCGGCTGGGCCCCGTGGGGCGACGCTACGGCGCCGACGGTTTCGGACCGTCGCTCTATCTGTTCGATCCCGAGGGCAACATGGTGGAACTGAAAGGGCCGCCGGAAGCGGCGCGCGCGGACAGCGTTTAGGCCGCGCTGCGCGCCTTGAGCACGGTCCACTGCAGCTCGACGGGGTCCGCATTGGCGGTCGTCAGCCAGGCTGTGCCATCCTGCACCGTCAACTGTAGCCGCATCGTGCGCTCGGCTAACCGTGCGAGCGCCTCGCCCGTGCCTTCCGCGAGCGACCAGGCCTCGACGTTGCGCAGTCGTTCGACCTTGCCGCGCAATCCGTCCCACCAAAGCTGCGAGGTGCGGCCGCCGTAGGCAATGACATAGACCTGGTCCGCTCGGCCGCTGGCCTTTGCGAGGCGACGCTCGTCGGGCTGCCCCACTTCGATCCAGGTTCGAATCGCGCCGGTCAGGTCTTTTTCCCACAGGTCGGGTTCGTCCGTGTCGGACAAGCCTTTGGCCAGTTCGAGCCGCTCGCTCGCGAAGAAGGCGAAGGCGGCGAGCCGAACCATCATGCGCTCATCGGTTTCGGACGGATGACGAGCGATGGTCAAGGCGTGGTCGCCGTAGTAATGCCGATCCATGTCGGCAATTTGAAGCTCGGCTTTATAGATCGTCGATTTGAGGGCCATGCAGCGTCGAAAGAACTCGTTTGCGCGAATCGGTCGCGGGTCGGGTGCGGGGCGCGTTCAATCGCGCACCGACCACAGGCGGGCATGATAGCGAAAACGAGTGCCGCAATGACGAACGGCCCGGTTGCGACCGGGCCGAAATCAAAAATCGACGCACGAACACGAGCGCGCGGGCGCGCTCGCGGGAAACGCACGCAACTCGAACGCATAGCCGCACTACGGCGCACTCGCGCCGCGGCCCACCGCGGTTCAGCCGTGCCGCATAAGCAGAGCTACGCTACTGCTTGATGAATTCCGCGTGAGTCCAGAGTCCTTCCGTATCGTGATTGCCGGCGTTGACGAATTCGACGTCCCGCCCGACAACGCGCACGACGCGAAAGTCCGCATTTTCGGGCGCCGACAAGCATTGGAAACCGGAGAAGAACTCCTGCATTTTCTGCTGTTCGCCCGCCTGAGCGTGCTGATAGGCCGAATCGAGCTTATCCTTCGATAAGCATCCGTAGGCGCCTTGCCTGAATTGGAAAGTCTGCTGAGGCTGCAGGACATTGTCCTGCGCTTGCGCGACCGTGGCCGCAGCGGCCAATCCAACGAGCATCAAAAGCATGCCGGCTTGTCTCTTCATATACGCCTCCATGCGGGTTTTCACTGTGGTTAGCTATGTATTTAAAGGCAATTCAAAACCCGCGTGTTTCAGCGTAGATCATGCGTGCCAAAGCACAAGCACATCTTGTGTGCGTTTGCAAAAGCGACGGATTGTCGCACCGGCGCCGCACCCCTTTTCGATGCGCCATGGCTCGTCGGCCAGGGGGCTTCGTCGGCAGTCTGCGCCGATGCGTGGTCTTGAGAAGCACGCCGGATAAGGCGCTCTGTGCATTGTCTCCGTTGCGCATAAAAGAATTAAGCAGCCTAATAAAACCCAAAAGACATTTGCGGCACTGCACATAAAGATCTGCAAAGCCACATGCGGCAAATGCGGAATAAGGGATTAGTTAAAGGACAAAAAGGATGCCGCGTCGGCCGCGGACGGGATAGTCGCCCGCGACCTCGCTGCGGCCCGCGTCATGCTACGAGCAATGCATCCACGCCGGCTCGCGGGCCGCCGCCCGAGGCGCGCGTCATGCGCATAGAATGGATTTCACGTTTTCCGGCACGGGAGGCTCATCGTGATCGAGCGAGTGATTTTGGGCGCATTTCTCGTGCTGCCGCTGTTGATCGTGGCGTTCCTTTTTTCCGATGAACTGTGGCAGGACCACCTGCGTCAGACGCGCGACGCGGCGCCGCGTCGCGTCGATTGGCGCCATCCGCTGCGCAGCTTGCTGCACCGTCATTGATTGGCTCGCACGGCTCGCAGCCTCGTCGTCCACGCAGCGCCCCGTGCTGCGCGGACATGCATGCGTGCAATCGCATAACGCGCCGCAATGCTCGGCGCGGCGTCTATGCGCCGCCTTCTTCGAGCGAAACCTAACCGAAAACCCAGACAGAAAATCGGCCCTGGAACCCATGCCCCGGCGGGCCGATTTTCCCAAAAAAGGGGACATTGACGTCCGTCAAATCCCGGCTTTCAACGTCCGGTTATGGTGTTCGGTTTCCCTTTTTCAATTGTCATACTAAAAAGTTGTCGCCACCGGCGCGAACCAACTATCTCGTCATTAAAAACGTTTTCATCCGCTAAAACACTTAAGGTCTATCCCCCATGTGCCGTTCACGCCCACTGTGACCGTCGGGTTTCCCCGATGGAGTTAATGGACGATGAGAGACGTCCCTTATCAAAGGTAGCGAAATGAACTTATCCCACATGAAAGTGGCGAGCCGCCTCGCGATCGGCTTTGCGCTGGTTTCCGCCCTACTTGTCCTGGTTACCGTTTTTGCGCTGATGCGTATGGCCTCGTTGGAAGGGGCGATGGCCGATATCACCGATGTGAACTCGGTGGAAGCGAGCCTCGCGAACCGGCTCGACGAAACGATCTCCAATCGCGCACTGGCGTTGCGCAACTTGATGTTGCTGCAAGCGGACCAGCAAGACCAAATCCAAATCGAAACGAAGCGCTTCGACGAAGAAACCGCGGCTTACGCTGAAAGCAGCGCCAAGCTCGCGACGATGTTCACGCTGCGGGGCACGAGCGAGGACGAGAAAACCTTGCTGGCGGGAATACGCGAGCAGGGCGAACTCGCCTTGCCGATGATGCAAAAAGCGCGCGAACTCGCGATGTCGGGCCAGCGCGACGCCGCCTATCACTTGCTGCGTTTCGAGTTGCGGCCGGTCCAAGCGAAATGGTGGGGCTATGTCCGCAAGCTGCGCGCCGTCGAGCATAAACAGAACGATGAACTGACCGCGAGCGCGAAGGAATCGTATGCGGCGAGCCGGCTCGGCATCGTGGCCCTCGCGCTGTGTGCGCTCGTCGTGAGCGTGATCGCTTCGTTCGTGATCACCCGCGGCATCCTCAAGCAGCTCGGCGGCGAGCCTGCCGAGGCCGCCGACGCCGCGGACCGCGTCGCGTCGGGCGACCTGACGACGGACGTCGTCGTCAAAAGCGGCGACGACGCGAGCCTCATGCACTCGATGAAGACGATGCGCGAAAGCCTCGTTGGCATCGTGAGCCAAGTCCACGTCAGCACGGGCGCCATTGCTTCGGCGGCGGGGCAAATCGCGAGCGGCAACCTGGATCTGTCCTCTCGCACCGAAGAGCAAGCCGCCTCGCTCGAGCAGACCGCCGCTTCGATGGAAGAGCTGACGGCAACGGTCAAACGCAATTCCGAGCACGCGCGCCAGGCAAACGAACTCGCGGCCTCGGCTTCAACCGTGTCCGAGCGGGCGGGCAACGTCGTTTCCCAAGTCGTGCAGACCATGGGCTCGATCAATCAGGCCTCGCAAAAGATCGTCGAGATCATCGGCGTGATCGACGGCATCGCATTCCAAACCAACATTCTCGCGTTGAACGCGGCTGTCGAAGCGGCCCGCGCCGGCGAGCAGGGACGCGGCTTCGCCGTCGTTGCCTCCGAAGTGCGCTCGCTCGCCCAGCGCTCGGCCACGGCGGCAAAAGAGATCAAGGCGTTGATCGGCGGTTCGGTCGAGCAGGTCGAGCTGGGCAACCGGCTCGTCGACGAGGCGGGCATGACGATGAAGGACGTGCTCGATAGCGTCAAGCGCGTGACGCTCATCATGTCCGAGATCATGAACGCTAGCGAAGAGCAAGCGACCGGCATCGAGCAAATCAACCTCGCGCTCACGCAGATGGATCAAGTGACGCAGCAAAACGCCGCCCTCGTCGAGGAAGCGGCGGCTGCCGCCGAATCGATGCGAGAGCAGGCCGAGACGCTCGTCACCGCGGTCAGCGTGTTCAAGCTGCGCCACGGTGCCCCCTCGGGCGTGTCGCCGCGTGCGGGCGCGCAGCCCTCTTCGCCGCGGCTTGCGCCGCCCTCCCGCCGCGCGATGCTCTCGTACGAGCCGGCCTGAGCGCGGCGCTTCGATTCGATCGTCGGCGCAAACGTTTCAGCCGCCGCGCCGAAGTCGGATCGCTGGGCGGCCATCGAGAAGCCAAAAAACGCACATGACCGCGCGAGCGTCGGCCGCTCGCGCGTGACGACGACATTGCGATGGAAACGAGAGTAAGGATGCTTTCATGAACGGTAACGGAGTGGCCCATGCGCGGTCCCATGTGCCCGCCTGCGAGACCGAATCCGCAAACGCGGAACAAGCGAGCGAGCGCCGCCCAGGCGCCAACATCTTCTGGCATGCGGGCGGCGTGCCCGAGCATGCGCGCGAGTTGCAATTCGGCCGTTCCCCGCTGACCTTCTGGCTGACGGGATTGAGCGGCGCGGGCAAGTCGACGATCGCCTTCGATCTCGAGCGCTTGCTTCGGCGCGAAGGGCGCCCCTGCGCGGTCCTGGACGGCGACAACATGCGTTGCGGCTTGAATCGCGACCTCGGCTTTTCCGACGAGGATCGTCGCGAGAATGTGCGGCGTGCAGCCGAGGTGGCGCGCCTCATGAACGACGTGGGTCTCGTCGTCGTCACGTCCTTCGTTTCGCCGCTGCGCCAGGATCGCACCGCCGCGCGCGAGATCGTGGGTGCGGCGCGGTTCGTCGAGGTGCACGTGAGCACGCCGCTTCAAGTGTGCGAATCGCGCGATCCGAAAGGGCTTTACCGCAAGGCGCGCCGCGGCGAACTTGCGGATTTCACGGGCGTGAACGCCCCTTACGAGCCGCCGCTCGCGCCGGCCTGCGCGTTCGATACGGCGAAATTGCCCGAAGGCGGCGCCGCGGCCTTGTTGTTGAACTATCTGCTAGAGCGGGACCGGGAGCGTGAAGATGGCCCAATGCGCTGAGCCCTTTTCGAGCGCATCGCCGGCGCTGGCCTACGATGTCTTCAACGGCGACGCCGACGGCCTGTGCGCGTTGCATCAACTGCGGCTCGCGCAGCCCCGGGACGCGGTTTGCATCACGGGCGTCAAGCGCGATATCGCGCTATTGCGGCACGTGCCGTGCGAACCGGACATCGACGTGACCGTGCTCGACATTTCGCTCGATGCGAACGTCGATGCCTTGACGCGCTTGCTCGATGCCGGGGCCCACGTGGCGTATTACGACCATCACAGCGCCAAGCGCGCATTCGCGCACGCCGGTTTGACGCTCTCGTGGGACGAGTCGCCGCATGTTTGCACGAGCCTGATCGTCGACCGCGTGCTCGGCGGCCGCTATCGCCCGTGGGCGATCGCCGCCGCATTCGGCGACAACCTCGATGCGACGGCTCGCAGGCTCGCGGCCGCTCGAGGCATGGCCGAACACGAGATCGCGGCGCTCGCCACACTTGGTCGCTTGCTCAACTACAACGCGTATGGCGAATCGCTCGACGACTTGCACATGCCGCCGCAGGCGCTCTATCGGGAGCTGCATCAGTTTGCCGATCCGCTCGAATTCGTGGCGAGCGCGGGATGCTTCGCGCAGCTCGAGCATGGCTATTGGCAGGACCTTTCCCATGCGGATGCATTGACGCCTTACTGGACCGGCGATGCCTGTGCGGTGTACGTCTTGCCGGACGCACCGTGGGCGCGACGCATTTCGGGCACCTTCGCCAATTTGCTCGCCGCGCAAGCGCGCGACCAGTCGTTCGCAGTCCTAAATGAACGGGCCGACGGCTCGTGCTGCGTCAGCGTGCGCTCGGCCAAGCCCGATTTGCTTCCGGCGAACACGCTGTGCGAGCGCTTCGACAGCGGCGGAGGCCGGCGCGCCGCGGCGGGCATCAACGCCTTGCCGAACGCCGCGATCGACGTTTTCGTCGAAGCCTTTTCGAACTATTTCGCGGCGACCTTCCTGTGTCCCGTCGATTTCAAATAAAAGCCCGAGGAAGACCAACATGAACCGAGAGACCCATTCCCCCGCAAGCGGCGTCCGACCGCGGCCGGTATTGATGATCCCATTGCGGCGTTGCGGCAGTCATGCGCTGCGGCTCCGATTGAACTTCAATCCCGCCTTCTATTCGCCCTACCCGCTGCATATCGTCGACTTCATGCCGATCGTCCCGCTCTACGGCGATCTCGATGACGATCGCGCGTATTTTCGTCTCGTGAGCGACGTGATCGGCTTGCAGGCGGCGAGCATGGTGAAGTGGCCCGGCCTCGTGTTCGACCCGGTGGATGTGTTCGAATCCATCCGCAACGCGCCGCGCAGCGTGCACCGCGTCGTATGGGAGTTGCTGCTGCGCGCCGGCGAGCAGAGGGGCGCGCGCGTGGTCATGGATAAATCGCTCGATAGCGTGCATTACGCCGATGAGCTGATGCGGCTCTTTCCCGACATGCTGTTTCTGAACGTGGTGCGCGATCCGCGCGCGCAAATCGCCTCGATGAACAAAGCGATCATCCACGATTTCGACCCGCGGCTCAATGTGCGGACCTGGCTCGAAGCTCATCGCGCCGCCGATCGCGTCCATACGCAGTACCCGCAGCGCACGCTCACGATCCGCTACGAGGATTTCCTGGCCGACGAAGAAGCGGTGCTCAAGCGTATTTGCGTGTTCTTCGACATCGAATTTCTACCGCAGATGCTCGATGTCGCGCACTCGACGGAGGCGCGCCAGATCTCGCGCATGTCCGCGCTGTGGTCGTCCAATTGCTTCGCGCCGATCGCAGCCAACATCGATAAGTACAAGCAGGTCTTGTCGATGGACGAAATCGCTACGATCGAAACGCTGACCAATGAATACATGCGGCGCTACGGCTACGAGCGCCTGACCGATGAGGACGCGCCGCTCGACGCGTGCGCTTTGGAGGCGGCGCGTGCCGCGTCCGACAGCGGCCGCGACGAGGCTTGGCGCGAACTCGAGCGCACCAACTTCCGCGACTTCGCCTTGCGGCGGCATCGCGCCGAGTATCTGGCGTCGGTGCGTGCGCGCATGGAACGATGCGCGGCCGAGCGTGCGATACGCGGCGGCCCCGCGCCCGCGAAGCTCGACGAACTGACCGAGCAGTTCGAGGTCACGGACTGACCGGGCGTCGGCGCCCTTCCACTACAACGAAAGCCGCCGTATCGGACGCCGTGCGCAATGCACGCGCGGCGCCGATCGGTTGGGCCTTGCAACCTGAGAGAACTTTGACCATGTCGGTCGCGATGACTTTGCAGACGCAAATCGCGCTCGCCTGCCTGTCGGGCTTGTCGATCGGCTTCACGCTGGGCTTTGTCGGCGGCGGCGCCGGCTCGCTTTCGGTGCCGCTATTGCTCTACTTCGTGAAGGTCGGCGATGCGCACGTCGCCATCGGAACGACCGCCGCCGCCGTTGCCGCGACGGCGCTCGTCAACCTCGTTTCATACGCGCGCGCCGGACTGGTGCAGTGGCGCACGGGGGCGGTGTTCGCCGCCGCCGGCATGGCCGGAGCATTCGCCGGCTCGCGCTGGTCGCTGCACGTCGACGGCGGTGCGTTGATGCTGCTGCTCGCCGCGATCGTCGCCATCGTCTCGCTGCTTATGTTTTCGCCGGTGCAGGCGAGCGGCCAGGGAGCGCCGGCCTGCGCGACGCCGGGCCGAGGCTTCGCCACCGCGGGAGCGGGGGTGGCCGTCGGTGGCGTGGCCGGCTTTTTCGGCATCAGCGGCGGCTTTCTGTCGGTGCCCGCGCTGCATTTCATCGCGCGCGTGCCGATGCTCGAAGCGGTGGCTTCCTCCCTCGTATCGGTGGTCGCATTCGGCTCCATGACGGCGGCCAACTATGCGCTCGCCGGCAAGGTCAACGTGCCGCTTGCCGCGGCCTTGGTCGCGGGCGGCGTCGTGGGCGGTTGCGCGGGAAGGCGCGCCGCGAAAGCGATTTCCGTCAAACGTCACGCGCTGCGGCGCTTTTCCGCGGCATTGCTGCTGCTCACCGCGGCATACATCACATACCGGAGCTTGGGTTAGCCGCGCCGATTTCAGCGGCCACGAACACCATGCTTCTTTCCCAGTCATCAACGAAAACCGAAGAGAACATCATGTGCCTTCTTCTCGACCCTGCCGATGCCGGCTTGCTCGCGCATCCGCGCATGGACCACCTCGACTGGCTCGAGGCCGAATCGATCCACATCCTGCGCGAGCTCGTGGCCGAATGCAGCAAGCCGGCGTTGCTGTTCTCGGGCGGCAAGGATTCGGTGGTGGTGCTGCAT
>Ga0157369_10000303_pt1 | contig 65956 bp, 55 predicted proteins | sample C25metaG_FD_113461 | JGI IMG/M metagenome (GOLD analysis project Ga0157369, IMG submission 113461) | Corn rhizosphere microbial communities from Kellogg Biological Station, Michigan, USA - C2-5 metaG | ecosystem: Host-associated > Plants > Roots > Rhizosphere > Soil | place: USA: Michigan... | reverse complement strand
GCTTCGAACAACGGTAGATCGGCCGGGGCAATGGCCAAGACGTATCGTTCTTGCGCTTCGTTCGACCAGATTTCGCGCGGCGAAAGGCCCGTTTCCTCGAGCTGCACTTGACGCAGTTCGAAGCGCGCCCCCTTGTTTGCACCGTCGACGAGTTCGGGGAACGCGTTCGAGAGCCCGCCCGCGCCCACGTCGTGAATGCTCAAGATGGGGTTGTTCGCGCCGAATTGCCAGCACGCGTTGATCACTTCCTGCGCGCGCCGCTCGATCTCGGGATTGCCGCGCTGCACCGAATCGAAATCGAGCTCGGCCGTGTTCGCGCCCGTCGCCATCGAGCTCGCCGCGCCCCCGCCCATGCCGATGCGCATGCCGGGGCCGCCGATCTGCACGAGCAGCGAACCGGCAGGCAGGTCGTGCTTGTGCGTATGCGCGTCGGAAATATTGCCGATGCCCCCTGCGATCATGATCGGCTTGTGATAGCCGCGCACTTGGCCGCCGACGTTTTGTTCGTAGACGCGGAAGTACCCGCCCAAGTTGGGACGGCCGAATTCGTTGTTGAACGCCGCGCCGCCGAGCGGGCCGTCGATCATGATGTGCAGCGGCGAAGCGATGCGGTCGGGACGGCCGTAGGCCGCCTGCGCCTCGTTCGGGTTGCGCGTGGCGAGCGGTTGCGCGCAGTCGCGCGCGTTCTCCCATGGCTCGACCGCGCCGGGTAGCTCGAGGTTCGAGACCGTGAAGCCCGTGAGGCCCGCTTTGGGCCGCGCGCCGCGTCCGGTCGCGCCTTCATCGCGGATTTCCCCGCCCGCCCCCGTCGCCGCGCCGGCAAATGGCGAGATCGCCGTCGGGTGGTTGTGGGTTTCGACCTTCATCAGGGTATGGGTCAGCTCGACATGGCGCTCGTAGTGCTCGTCGAGCGCCATGCCGTCCGCGGCCTTCGCGGGCCGCGGGAACCAGCGCTCGGCAGGACCGCCTTCCATGATGGCCGAGTTGTCCGAGTAGGCGACGATCGTCCCTTGCGGGTTCAGCTTCTCGGTGTTCTTGATCATCTGGAACAGCGAGACGTCCTGCGCCTGGCCGTCGATCGTCCATTGCGCATTGAAAATCTTGTGGCGGCAGTGCTCGCTGTTCGCCTGCGCGAACATCATGAGTTCCACGTCGGTCGGATTGCGGCCAAGCTTGCCGAACGCATCGACGAGGTAGTCGATTTCGTCGTCGGCGAGCGCGAGCCCCAATTCGCCGTTGGCGCGCTCGAGCGCGGCGCGCCCCTGGGCGCGCACATCCACGGTGGCGAGCGGTTTGGCCGGCAGTTCATCGAACAGATGCAGCGCATCGTCGCGCGAGGCGACGACGCTCTCGGTCATCCGATCGTGCAGCGCGGCGGCCACCGCGGCACGCGCCTGCTCACCCAACGCCTTCTTTCCGCCCAGCAAGCCCGCCAGCCCCGACTTGAGCGTGACCGTGAACTCGATGCCGCGCTCGATGCGCCGCACATGGGCGAGCCCGCAGTGATGCGCGATGTCGGTCGCCTTGCTCGCCCACGGCGAGACCGTGCCGATGCGCGGCACCACCAGGAAGGTCTCTTGCGCCCCGCGGCCCTCTTCGGCTCGAGCGGGCTCGCCGTAATGCAGCAGCGCCTCGATGCGTTGCTCGTCCTCGGCCGACAGCGGCGTCAGAGCGTTGACGAAGTGCAGATATCGCCCGCTCACGCCGACGATATTGGCGTCGATGCGAGCGAGCGTTTCGAGCAGACGGGTTTGACGGAAGTCGGAAAGCGCCGAAGCACCGGGGAAGCACGAGAAGTGGGCCATGGAAGGACGTAGGCGTCGATGAGTCGCGCATCGCGCGGTTCGCGCGCGCATGCCACGACGTGAGGCGAAAGGAAGACCGAGATTATACCCGGAACTCGTTCCCCGATAGGCGCGAGAGGGGCGCTCGCGCCATCCGGACCGTGGTTCGGGCACCGCTTTTGCGCCGCGCAGGCGCCATCGCAGCCCGTTTTGGCGCTATCATGCGCGGTTTGCCTCACCCGCGTCTCGCTCGTCGCCCCGCGTTTCGCCTACGGCACGGCGTTTGCCCCGTCTCGCGAGGTAGCGGTCCGTGCGCACCGAACCCTGTCATTCATGGATGTCATCGTCATTGGCGGCGGAATCGTCGGCGTCGCCACCGCCTACCAACTCCGCGCGGCCGGTCACCGCGTGTGCGTGCTCGAGCGCCACGCGACGGTCGCCCAAGGGGCCACCTACGGCCACGGCGGCATCGTGCTGCCGACGCCGCTCGACGCATGGTTCGGCCCCGCGTTCCTGGACGCGCGCCGCGGCGCGCGCAGCGGTGTCGTCTACCGGCCCGGGTTCAATTCGAGCGCGCGCCGCTTCGCGCGCCAACTGGCGCTCATGCAGACGCCCGAGGCGTTTCGCCAGCAATGGCTGCGGCTGCGCCCGCTCGTCGATCTCTCGCGCGAAGCGATCGCCTCGATCGAAGCGGGGTTCCATTTGGAGTTCGAGCAGCGAGAAGGCATCTTGCAGGTCGTGCGCGATCAGCGTGAATGGGAGCGGGCGCAAAGCGCGCTCGAGTTGCTGCGCGAATTCGACATGCATCATCACGTGCTGTCGGCCGGCCAATGCGCCGACATCGAGCATTCCATTCCGGCCGAGCCGTCCTTTGCGGGCGGCGTGTTGTTTGAACACGAGCGCACCGCCAACTGCCCGCTATTTACGAAACTCGTCAAGCAGGTGCTCGACGAGCAAGGGCAAGTGCAGTTTCTGTTCGGGCGCGCAGTCGAGGCGATTCGATTGGAAGGTCACCGTGCGGCCGTCGAGCTTGCACCGGCCGAGGGCGAACGGGCTCGCAAACGCGAGGTCGACGTCATGTCCTGCGACGCGGTCGTGGTCGCGGCGGGCACCGGCAGCATGGCGCTGCTCGAGCACCTCGGCCTCACGCTGCCGCTGCACGCGGTGCGGATGCTGTCGCTGACGGCGCCGATCGCTTACGAGGAATGCGCGCCGCATCTGACCGTCGTCGATTCGATGCGACGCGTGTCGATGACGCGCATGAACCAGCGCATCCGCGTAGCGGGCGCAGCCGTGTTGCAACCCGAGCGCGAAATGGCCAAGCCGTTGCCCGAACCGCTGGCCGAAGCCGGCACGGCCCTGCTTGCGCAGGCCACGCACGATTGGATCCCGGGGGCGGCCAAGATCTCGGCCGCGCACGCCTGGGAAGGGCTGCGGCTGCTCTCGCCCGATGGCTTGCCGGTGGTCGGCGCCACCCCGCACCCGCGGCTATTCGTCAACTTCGGACACGGCCCTGCCGGTTGGGGCCTTGCGTGCGGGTCTGCTAAAGTGGTCGCGGATTTGATTTCGGGCGCGGCGCCGCTGGTGCCGCCCGAAACGCTGGCCGCGTTGCGCGTCGATCGCTTCGCGAGCTGACGCGGTGGCGCGCCGCCGGCGTTCCATCGCGTTGCGAGCGCGAGGCGCCACACCGGCTGCGCGCGTCCGGCAAAGCGTGTTCGTGGAAGCGCACCTCATGACCGATTCTCCCGTCTCGCCCGGCCATCCGCCGCAGTTGCTTTCGCCGAACGATCGGCCTCTACCGCTTTTCACCGTCGCTCAACTGCGCGAACTCGAGGCGCGGGGCGCGCATGGCTTGCCCGCCCATACGCTGATGGCTCGCGCGGGCGCCGCGAGTGCGCATTATCTGCTCGAGCGTGCCGCCCACGACGGCTCGCTCGCCGCCGCGCGCCCGGTCTGGATCGCAGTCGGTCCGGGCAACAACGGCGGCGATGCGCTCGTGCTCGCGGCGCGGCTGCGGCAAGCCGGTGTCGCGGCCGAAGTCTGCATGCCCGTGGAAGTGAGGACCGACGATGCGCGCTGGGCGCTCGACGAAGCGCGCGCCGCGGGCGTGCCTGTTTTTCACGCGCCGCCCGCCTCGCTCGATGCGTTCGGATGGGTGGTGGACGGGCTGTTCGGCATCGGCCTTGCCCGCCCGCTCGACGGCGTCTTCGGCGAGTTGGCCGCGCGCATCGGGCTGAGGGCGAACACGCACGGGCGCGTGCTCGCCTTGGACGTGCCGAGCGGGCTCGACAGCGACACGGGCAACGTCGTGGGTGGGGGCATCGCCGTACGCGCGACCGAAACCGTCACGTTTCTCGGCGCCAAACCCGGCCTGTACATGACGCAGGGGCGTGACCTGGCCGGCGTGGTGACCGTTGCGCCGCTCGCGGTGGATTTGCCCGCCCCCGCCGACGCCGCTCGCCTGAACGCACCGGCGCTTTTCGCCGCGCAGTTCCCGGCGCGCGCATTCGCCTCGCATAAGGGGACGTTCGGCAGCCTAGCCGTGGTGGGCGGCGACACGGGCATGTGCGGCGCGCCGATCCTAGCCGCGCGCGCCGCGCTGCATACCGGAGCGGGAAAGGTCCACGTCGCCTTGATCGGCGAGGGTGCGCCGCCCTACGATCCGCCCTATCCGGAACTCATGCTCCACCCGCCGGGCACCCTCGCGTTGATGCGATGGATGCGCTCGCCGTCGGCTGCGGAATGGGCCACGGCCAGCGCGCAGCCGCGGCACTGGCGACGGCGCTCGCTTGCGACGCGGCGCTCCTCATCGATGCCGACGGGCTGAACTTAATGGCTTCGGATCGCGCCTTGGCCGATGCCTTGGCCGCCCGCTCGGCCCGCCAGGCGAAAGGCGGGGATCCGTGTTGCGTATTGACGCCGCATCCGTTGGAAGCCGCGCGGCTGCTCGGCTGCGATATCGCTCAAATCCAAGGCGACCGGCTTGGCGCGGCGCGGGCGCTGGCCGCGCGTTTCGGCGCCACCGTCGTGCTCAAGGGGGCGGGCACCGTCATCGCCTCGCCTGACGGGCGCAGCGCAGTGAATCCGACCGGTAGCGCCGCGCTAGCCACGGGCGGGACCGGCGACGTGCTCGGCGGCATCATCGGGGCGTTGCTGGCGCAACGCTTGCCGAGCTACGAGGCGGCGCTGGCGGGCGTCTACCTGCACGGATCGGCTGCCGAGACGCTCACGGCAGGAGGCATCGGGCCGGCCGGTTTGACGGCCGGCGAACTGGCGCCGGCTGTGCGCCGCCTGCTCAATCGGCTGATCTATCCGGCGCGCGCCGAAGCGTGATGAAGCGTGCGACGCGTCGCTGCGCGCCGTCGATTCCGCCACGCCGCCGCACGCGTCGCGCCGGCGATCACTGAGCGGCCGGTTGCGCGGCGGGACGCTCTACGATCTGCTCGTTCATGTAGGCGAAATGACGCTCGCGCGGAACCGTGGGCGGCACGACCATAGGCTCGTCCGGTTTGCGGTCGAGGTAGCTGACGACGAGGTCGTCGCCGTTGATCGCGATGCTGACCGGCTGGATCCGATCGCCGATCCGAAACGTGGTGCCTCGCCCGTCGGCAAAAACCACCGCGGCGTAATAGAACGTTCCGCTGCCCCCGCCTTCCTCCGACAGAAACACGGCGACGGCCGGGCGCCCGCCGAGCTTGCCGCCCGCGTGCTCGGGCGGCTCGATGACGCGAGTCACGTCTTGCGCAGCTGAATCCGGAGCCGCCGGGGCCGTGTGCTGACCACCGAGCAGCGTCACATCTTGCGTGCCGATGCGATAGATCGCGTCCTTATAGTCGATCAATGGGCCCGCCGGCTTTTGCGTGCGCGCAGGGGCTGCCGAAGCGGTCAGCGCGAGATGTTCGCTCGCGCTGGCTCGCAGCTCGTCGACGCGATGCTGGTAGGCGCCCATAAGGCACGAGACTTGCGGGCCGCAGGCGTCGCGCGTCTCTTGCTGCCACTTCTGCTCGCCGGCCAGGAGGCTCTCGCGAAACTCGCGGTACGGCGTGCTTTCGGCGGCGGGCTTCGCTTCGAGCAGCATCGAGTAATAGGCGCCGGCGCGCGCGTCGAGCGCACGCAAAGCGCCATTCGCGCAGATCGCGCGCTCGACCGGTTGGTGCGGCTTCGCGCAGTCGACCCCGGCCGTTTGAGCGAACCCGTTGATAGACGTGAACGTAAGGAGCGCCGCGACGGCGACGCAGTGGCCCATTTTTTTCATTTTCTTGGTTGAATCGCGAGGGTTGAAAAACGTCAGATGATAGCGCGCCCCGCGCCGCGTCGGCCGTGCTTCGCGTGTGCCGTCGGCCAATCGTCGGCTGGCTGTCAGCCCAACGTTGGATTGGCGCTTACGGGCTGGCCCGGCCCGGCCCCCGGTCTTCTCGTCGGGCGGCCGTCCCCGCGTCATGAGGCGACGCTTCGACGTAGCGGCTAACGCCGCTATACTGACCGACCCCGGCGCAGCAACGTAATGCAAGCGCCCGACCAAGCCCGGCTCCTGTACCGAGCCTTCTTCGTTAGACGAACGCCATGACGCACAAGACGCTCAATTCGCTTCACTCTTGGTCCGCCCTCACCGCCCACTACGAACGCATCCGCGACGAGCGGCTACGCGACTGGTTCGCTGCCGATACGGCTCATCCCACGCGCGCCGAGCGATTGACGATCGAAGGCGGCGGCCTCGTAGCCGATTTTTCGAAGAACCGCATCACCGACGAAACGTTGCGCCTGCTCACCGCTCTCGCCGATGAAGCCGGCGTTGCCGCGCGCCGCGATGCGATGTTCGGCGGCGAAGTCGTCAACCCGACCGAAGGCCGCGCGGCGCTGCACACGGCCCTTCGCGCGACGCAGGCCGACGCGCCGTTTCACGCGCAGATCGCCGCCGAGCGCGCCAAAATGGCCGATTTCGCCGAACGCGTGCGCAGCGGCGCTTGGACGGGCTATTCGGGCAAGCGCATTCGCCACGTCGTGAACATCGGCATCGGCGGTTCGGACCTCGGGCCGAAGGTGGTCGTCCACGCGCTCGATCATTTGGCGCATCCCGAGATTGCTTCGTATTTCGTCTCGAACGTCGACGGCGCCGACTTGGCTCGCGTGCTCGCCCGCATCGATCCGGAAGAGACGCTTGCGATCATCGTCTCCAAGACCTTCACGACGCTCGAAACCATGACCAACGCGCGCTCGTTGCGCGATTGGTTCGTGCAAAAGGGTTGCCCGGAAAGTGCGCTCGCGAAGCACTTCGTCGGCGTATCGGCCAATCCGGCCGAGGTTGTGAAGTTCGGCATCGCCAAAGAAAACGTGTTCGAGATGTGGGACTGGGTGGGCGGGCGCTACTCGCTGTGGTCTGCCGTGGGCCTGTCGATCATGATTGCTGTCGGCGCCGCGAACTTCGATGCGTTGCTGGCCGGCGCGCACGAAATGGACCGCCATTTCCGCGAAGCGCCGCTCGCGCGCAATCTGCCGGTGCTGCTCGGCCTCATCGGCGTGTGGTATCGCAACTTCTTCGGCCTGCAGAGCTATCTGGTCGCCCCCTACTCCGAAGCGCTGCATTACTTGCCCTCGTATTTGCAGCAACTCGAAATGGAGAGCAACGGTAAGTCGGCGCGCTTGGATGGGGCCTACGTCGACTACGCCACCTCGGCTGTCACTTGGGGCGAGCCGGGCACCAACGGGCAGCACGCGTTCTTCCAGATGCTGCATCAAGGGCCGACGATCGTGCCGATCGATTTCATCGCCGTGCTCACGCCCGAACACGCACTGACGAGCCACCATCCGAAGCTGCTCGCCAATTGCTTCGCGCAGAGCGAAGCGCTCATGCTCGGCCGCACGGAAGAAGAAGCGCGCAAAGTCGCCGGCCCGGACAAGCCCGAACTCGTGCCGCATCTCGTCTTCCCGGGCAACCGGCCGTCGACCACGCTGATGCTCGATGCGCTCACACCGCGCTCGCTCGGCGCCCTGATCGCGCTGTACGAACACAAGGTGCTCGTGCAGGCGGCGATTTGGAACATCAACCCATTCGATCAATGGGGCGTCGAGTTGGGCAAGATTCTCGGCAAGGTAGTCGAAGCCGATCTCACGGCAGCTTCCTTCGATGCAAGCCGGCACGACTCTTCCACCTCGGCGCTGATCGAGAGGGCGCGCAAAGCGGCCAAGCGCGGTTGAGCGCGGGGCCAAGGTTAGCGTCTCTGGTCACGCGACAGAGCCTAGCCTTCTAGCGGGGCGTGCCGCACCGCACGGCCCGCCTCGAACGTCACCGTGTGCGCGCAGCGGCGCGCCAACTCGGCGTCGTGCGTGACGAGGATCAACGTCGCCCCCTGTGCAGCATTCAATTCGAACATCAGATCGATGACCGCGGCGCCCGTGGCGGCGTCCAGGCTGCCCGTCGGCTCGTCGGCGAAGAGGATGGCCGGACGGGTCACGAATGCGCGCGCCAGTGCAACGCGCTGTTGCTCACCGCCCGAAAGCAGCTTCGGATAGTGCCGTGTGCGCTGGCCCAGCCCAACCTTTTCCAGCAATGCCTTGGCGCGCGCCGTGGCCTCCTGCGCGTCGATACCGCCTTGCAGTTCGAGCGGCAAACGCACGTTCTCGAGCGCGGTCAAATGCGGCATCAATTGGAACGACTGAAAGACGAAGCCGATGGCGCCGTTCCTCAGGCGTGCTCGCTCGTCTTCCGATAGCATGGCCAGATCGTGGCCTAGCAGTCGAACCGAACCCGAGGTTGGATTGTCCAAGCCCGCGAGTAGACCCAGCAGCGTCGACTTGCCCGATCCCGATGCGCCGACGATCGCGACGCTCGTCCCCTCGACGATGTCGAGATCGACATCGTCGAGGATCGTCAACTCGCCCGTTGCATCCTTGACCCGCTTGCATAAACTGCGCACTTCGATAATGGCATTCGTGTTTTCTGGCATGAACAAGCGTCGCTGGATTGTCGGCACGGCGTGTGCCGCCGCGTTCGTGGTTTTCGCCCTCATTGCATCGGTCACGGCGTCGCCGTCCGCGGCCGCTCCAGCCCCCCGTGCGGAGGCGCGACGGCAGACGATCGTCGTGCTCGGCGATAGCCTTTCCGCGGAGTACGGCTTGCCGCGCGATACGGGTTGGGTCGCGCTCTTGCGTAAGCGGCTGGCCGATGAGCGCATCGATTATAGCGTCGCGAACGCAAGCATCAGCGGCGACACGACGAGCGGCGGACGCGCGCGCATGCCCGAGTTGATGGCGCGGCTCAAACCGTCCATCGTCATCGTCGAGTTGGGGGCCAACGATGCGTTGCGCGGCGTGCCGCTATCGACGACGCAAGACAATCTGCGCACGATCATCGAACAGGCGCAGCAGGGACGTGCGAAGGTCCTGCTCGTGGGCATGTATGTGCCGGCCAACTATGGCCCAGCTTATACGCAACGATTCCATGGGCTTTACGGCGAGTTGGCCCGCGACATGAACGTCAAGCTCGTGCCCTTCTTGCTCGCTGGCATCGAAAACCGGCAGGACATGTTCCAGTCCGATCAAATGCATCCCACCCAGCAAGCGCAGCCATTCTTGCTCGATAACGTCTGGCCCGTGCTTGCACCGTTGCTGCGCCCGCACGGTCGTTGATCGCCGCGATAGCGGCGATGTGTCGAACGGTTCGCAGGCGCCCCATACAGGCACGGCAAGCAGGCCAGGCAACAACAGGCATCAAAAAACAAAAGCGCACCTCGCGGTGCGCTTCATCCGTTCCAGGCATGTTGCCATTGCTGCGCTAAAACCCGGCGCTAACCGGCCACATGCGCCGGTCAGCCTTCGCGACGTGTTGCCCGATCGCTTCTCGACTACTGCGAATCGGACGCGGACGCGCCGAGCGAGCCATACGTCTTCACGCTCGAGCGCTTGCGCAGCGATGCCACGTATGCCTCCAACTGCGCCTGCGCGTCGATCTGCGCGAGTTGGTGTTGAGCCGCGGCCAGGCGGTTCGGATCGATCGGCGCCGGCGGCAAGACGGCATTGATACGGTAGATCGCATAGCCGTCGCTGCCGAGATCGACACCCACGTAGCCCGGCAGCTTCGTGTCGTCGGCCTTGAAGATGGCGCTGAGCGCGAGCGGTGAGACGCCTTGCGCATCGCTGCGCGAGATCTTTTGCTCGGCACCGAAGCCGGCCGTCGATTTCGACTTTTGCAGATCGGCGAGCTTGGCCGCGCCATCCTTGCGGGCCAATTCGGCAGCCTGCTCGGCCACGTACTTCGCTTTCACCGCGTCTTTGATCGAAGCGAGCGGCGGCGTGGCAGCGGGCTTGTAGTCGTTCACATGCGCGGCAATCAAGGTGTTGCTGCCGACGTCGATCGCTTGCGTGTTGTTGTGGTTCTTCACCGAATCGTCGGCGAACACGGCAGCGAGGAACTTCGGATTGTTCAACGGACTGTCGGGCGGCAACGCGGAATTGGGCTTGGGCGTGACCGTCGCGGTTTGAACCGTCAACTTGTATTTGTCGGCGGCCGGTTTCAGGCTCTTCGCCTGCTCGTAGACAGTCGACGTGAAGCCATCGGCATCGTCGCTGTATGCCTTCGTGGCCAGTTGCGTCTTCAGATCCTTGATGATCGCGTCCTTCACCTCGTCAAACGGCTTGGTCGCCGCCGGTTTGACGTCGGTGGCCTTGACGATGTGATAGCCGAACGACGAATGCACGACATTGCCCACTTCGTCCTTGTTCAACGCCATCGCTGCCGTATCGAACGCCTTTTCGCCCGTCAGCACGCCGCTCGTGGACCAACCCAGGTCGCCGCCCTTGGCCGCGGAACCCGGATCCTGCGATTCCTTTGCGGCGATTTGCGCGAACTGATCGGGATGCGCCTTGACCTCGGTCAGGACCGACTCGGCTTTGGACTTCGCCTTCGCGTCGTCGGCCGGGCTCGCCGATTTGGGCGATGCGATCAGGATTTGGCTCACGCGCACTTCGCGCGGCGTCGTGTAATGGGCGATGTTGTCGTCGTAATACTTCTTCGCATCGGCCTCGCTCGGCGCCACCGCAACGGCGAGCGTCGCAGGGGACAAGACGAGGTAATCGATCGTCGCCGTGGCCGGCGTCGCGAAATCGGCTCGATGCGCGTCGTAGTAGGCCGACAGTTGCGCGTCCGTGGGCTGCACCTTCGATGCGTAATCGCTCGCATGGAGCACGAGCGCTTGCACCGTGCGCTGCGCTTGCGCAAGCTGCGCGACGTGCTCGGCCAGCGACTTCGGCGTGAACGCGCTCGCTTCGATGCTTTCCGGAATCTGCTGCAAGGCCAGCCCGTAGCGCACGCGCTCGTCGTACTGCTCCGGCGTCATGCCTTGCATCGCGAGCAGTTGCTTGTAGCGATCGATGTCGATCGAGCCGTCCGGTTTGCGCAGCGAGGCGATGACGGGATCGGCGAGCAGTGCGCGGCGCACGGCGTCGTCCGACGCCGTGAGATGCTCGTGTTGCGCTTCGTCCGCCAAGGCGCGTTGCTGAATCAGGTTGTCGAGCAATTCACTGCGGCGCGCGGGCGTATCGAGCACCTTCGCATCGAACTGCGCGCCGAGAAACTGGCGCGCCTGGTCGAGCTGCTGGCGCATGGCGCCGTCGAATTCGGCGCGGGTGATCTTGTGCCCGTTCACGCTTGCGACGTTCGCGCTTTCGTCAAAGAAGTTGCGAAAGCCTTGAATACCGACGAAACCCAGCCCCGGCACGATGACGAGGACGAGCATGAGCATCATCAGGCGCTTGTGGTTGCGAAAGAAATCGAGCATGCGTAACTGGTTACGTTGGACAAAAACGCCCAATAGTACAACAGGTGCAGTGGTGAACGGCAATTTAGACCGAACGCTAGGCCATCAAGCCCACTCCGGCGTGTCGAATGGCGGGGTTGCCAGGGGCCGTCGAGCGTCCGCACAATAGCTCATGCGGCTGATCTTGCGCCGCTCGAGCGTCGCCGCGGGGCGGCGCCCTTCTCGATTCGGCGCCCAGTGGGCGCCGTAGCGCCGGAAGCCGTGCTCGACGCGGCGCCCGGGCGGAGGCGACCATGTTCTATGAGTGGCTCGAAACGCAACGCGCGCTGATGCGCTCGGTCGATGCATGGGCCTTGCTCGCCGCCGCTTCATGGGGCGGCTGGCCGGCTTCTCCCGGCGATGCGCGATCGGTCATGCAAGACGACGACGCGGCGCGGCGCGCGCGCGTCGGCCCGCCCGGCTGCGATTGGCTCTATCGGCTGTTGCGGGCGACGCCCGGGCCGCCGCCGTTCGGTATCGAATCGGTGCGAACCGCGGGACAGGTCGTTCCGGTGAGCGAAACGGTCGTCGATCGAACGCCTTTTTGCGCGCTGCGCGCGTTCGAGCGCGAATGCGGCCCTTCGGCCGCCTCGTCCGCTGGGCATGATGAGCACGAACGCACCGCTCGCGATCGAGCGGCACGGGCACACGCCACTAGGCCCGCCCGCGGCCGCCGCGCCGAGCCACCCGCACGCACGGCCGCAGATGCATCCGAGCCGCTCGCGCGCGCCTGCGCCTTGCTCGTGACGCCGCTCGCAGGGCACCACGCCGTGATGCTGCGCGAGACGGTTGAAACGATGCTCGAGGACACCGATGTGTTCGTCACCGATTGGGCCAACGCGCGCGACGTGCCGCTCCCGCAAGGGAAATTCGGCCTCGATGATTACGTGCTCACCGTCGAACGCTTCTTGCGCCTTCTTGCGAACCGCGGTGTCCACGTGATGGCGGTTTGCCAAGCCGCACCGCCGGCGCTTGCCGCGTCGGCGCTCGTCGCCGGCACCAGCGAGCATCCGGCGCCGCTGTCCGTCACGCTCATGGGCGGCCCGATCGACTCGCGCTCGAGTCCGACGATGATCGACCGGCTTGCGGCCACCCATGACATCGAATGGTTTCGCCGCACGCTGATCGATACTGTGCCGCCCGGGTACGCGGGCGCCGGCCGACGCATCTATCCCGGCTATCTGCAGCACGCGGCGATCGTCGCGGCTCATCCACATCGGCAATTGGCCCTCGAATCGCGCTATTGGACGAGCCGGCTCTCGGGCAGCGCGCAAACCATCGCCTCGACCCTGCGCTCGCTCAACGAGTATTGCGCCGTGCTCGACATGGACGAGGACTACTTCCTCGACACGCTGCGCATCGTTTTCCAGGAGCAGCGCCTGGCGCGCGGCACATGGTCGGTCGGCGCTCGGCGCGTGACGCCCGCCACGCTGAGCGCGACCGCGCTTTGCACCGTGGAAGGCGATCGCGACGACATCTCCGGCGCCGGGCAAACCCATGCGGCGCATGAAGCCTGCACCGATGTGCCCGACGAGAAACGCGTGCGTCTGACGATTGACGACTGCGATCACTACGACCTATTTACCGGCCCTCGGTGGCATGAGGCGATTCATCCGGCGGTGCGGCGATTTTGGATGAGCAATACACCCGGGGGCGGTCAGCCGCCACGATGATTGCGCGCGCAACCATCTGGCCTCGCGCTCGCGTAATCGATTACACCGCGCTGCCAGCCAGCGCGGCTTTCCACTTTTGCCTCAAACGCTTGTAGGACGTTCCTTACACCCCTTCGTCAACACTTACCGCACTTTCATACGGCGCCGATTTTTTTCAAACTCCTTACCGTCGATACTGCACAACATGAAATCCACGTGCCTAGCTCCCTGGCGAGGCGCTCCTTCGACGGAGGTCGTATGTTGAACGAAGCAGTTTTCGCCGACGACGTAGCGGCACCGGCTGCCGCAAACGCATCGGCCTGCGCGTCCAAGGAGGCGCGCCCCGCGCAGCACTGCGCCACCTGTTCGATGCGCTCGGCTTGTATGCCGCAAACGCTCGATGTGCAGGATCTCGCACGTTTCGATTCAATCGTGAGCGCCACGCGCCATATCAAAAAGGGCGACACGCTCTACCGGGCGAACGATCCGTTCCAGAGCATCTACGCCATTCGCGCCGGTTCATTCAAAACGGTCGTCATGCATCGCGACGGCCGCGAGCAAGTCACCGGCTTTCATCTGGCCGGCGAAGTGCTGGGGCTCGATGGCGTCTGCACCGAACAGCACAGCAGCGACGCGGTCGCACTCGAAGACAGCAGCGTCTGCATCATTCCCTATGCGTTGCTCGAATCGATGTGCTCCGAATCGCGCACCCTTCAACAGCAAGTGCTGCGCACGATGAGCGGTGAAATCGTGCGCGAATCGACGCTGATGATGTTGCTCGGTACGATGAGCGCCGAGCAGCGTGTGGCCGCCTTCCTGCTGAACGTGTCGAACCGGATGAAAGCGCGGGGCTATTCCGCAGCCGAATTCAACCTGCGCATGACGCGCGAAGAGATGGGCAACTTTCTCGGCATGAAGCTCGAAACCGTGAGCCGCATGTTCTCGAAGTTCCAGCGCGACGGGCTCGTCCAGACGCACGGCAAGCAAATTCGCATCGTCAACCTCGACGCACTGGGCCGCGTGTAAGGCGCGCTTGCGGCCTGCACGTGCCATGGAAGCGCGCGGGAGCGCCCTTTACGCGCGAACATCGAGCACCGCGGCACCCGATAACCGCCCTTCCCGCAAATCGGCCAATGCCCGGTTTGCTTCGGTCAGAGGATAGACCGTGGTCTCGATCCGGAGCGGGATATCTTCGGCAAGCCGCATGAACGCATGGCCGTCCTCGCGCGTGAGATTGGCCACCGAGACGATTCGGCGCTCGCCCCATAAGTCGTCGTACGGGAAAGACGGAATATCGCTCATATGAATTCCGCCGCAGACGACGACACCGCCTTTGACTACCGCCCGCAATGCCGCCGGCACCAGCGCGCCTACCGGCGCAAAAATGAGCGCGGCGTCGAGCGGCTCGGGCGCCGGCTCGGCGCTGGAGCCAGCCCAGTGCGCGCCTAGGCGTCTTGCGAGCGCTTGTGCCGGCAGGTCGCCCTTGCGCGTGAACGCGTAGACTTCTCGCCCCTGATGCCGCGCCACCTGCGCGACGATGTGCGCGGCCGCACCGAAGCCGTAGAGGCCGATCCGCTGTGCATCGCCGGCCATCGACAACGTCCGGTGGCCGATCAACCCGGCGCACAGCAGCGGCGCTGCTTCGATGTGGGAATAGCGCGCAGGCAAACGAAAGCAATAACGGCTATCGGCGACCGTGCGTTCGGCATAGCCGCCGTCGATCGTATAGCCCGTGAACCGCGGCGCATCGCACAGATTTTCCCTACCCCGCCCGCAATACGCGCAATGCCCGCACGTATGACCGAGCCAAGGCACGCCGACCCGATCGCCCAGAGCGAACGCAGTCACGCCATCGCCGAGCGCGGCCACGACGCCGACGATTTCATGCCCCGGCACGAGCGGCGTCTTCGGCTGCGTCAATTCGCCGTCGACCACATGCAGATCGGTGCGGCAAACGCCGCAGGCACGCACCTCGATCAAAACCTGGCCGGGGCCCGGCCGCGGCTCGGCCAACTCACGCCATTGCAGCACGGGCGAATGCCCGTCGTACACCATCGCTCGCATATCGCTGCCTCCCTTTCCGTTCGCACCGCATGCGCACCGCGCATTCGTCTAATCACGAAACGCGTTCCTCGTCCATTTCAGCGCAATTGGGCCGCCTCCTCTTGACCCAACGCAAGGCGCAAGGTTGCACATAGAGCGATCATCGATCGTGGGCAACGGCGGGGCGAAGACGGTCGGCCTGCCCGTGCCCGGCAGCGCCCGGTCAATCCATCACCCAAGCGAAACCGGAACCGAACGCGGTAAGAGGAGGACACGATGCGCATCACCATCCATCTCAGTACGTTCGACGAATTCAATCCTTTGGCCTACGCGATCGTCTGGATCGATCGCGACGCCCGTAAATGGTCGCGCGAGAGCCACTTCGGGCTGGATCTGCCGACGTGGGGCGTCGTGACGTCGCAGCGCGGCCTGACGCGCCTATGCAGCCCGCGCGCCGGCGAGGCGATCTGCGAGCTGACCGGTTTCGATTTGGAGAACGACGAGGGCCCGTTCGAAGGCGAAACGGGCGGCGCACAATTGTGCAGCATCAAGGCGCGTGGCCATTGGCACGTGCAGTGCGTGGACGAAGAAGCGACATTGGCGGAAAACAGCGTGTTTGCCGACGATGAGCGCATCTGACGCCGCGGCGACCGCCCGGCGCTGAACTTGCAGCCCGCGCGGGCTGCATGGCGCGCGCGAGCGACCCAACCCGACCGAATGCTTATTCGGCTGCGACGGTGCGCTGCCGCTGCTCGCCGAGCCCGGCGATGCCCAAGCGCATCGTCTGCCCCGCCTTCAGGTAGACCGGTGTCGGTTTGATGCCGAGCCCGACGCCCGGAGGCGTGCCTGTCGAGATGACGTCGCCCGGCTGCAGGCTCATGCATTGGCTCAGATAAGCCACGATTTCGGCGACGCCGAAAATCATCGTGCGCGTGTTGCCGTTCTGGTGGCGGTGGCCGTCCACTTCGAGCCACAAGTCCAATTGCTGCGGGTCGGGCACTTCGTCGCGCGTCACGAGCCACGGCCCGAGCGGCCCGAAGGTGTCGAAGCCCTTGCCCTTGTCCCATTGCCCGCCGCGCTCGATCTGCCATTCGCGCTCCGACACGTCGTTGACGACGCAGTAGCCGGCCACGTAGCTGAGCGCATCGGCCGCTTCGACATACTTGCACGGCTTACCGATGACGACCCCGAGTTCGACTTCCCAATCGGTCTTGGTCGAACCGCGCGGAATGTGCACGTCATCGTTCGGGCCGACGATTGCGCTCGTCCATTTATTGAAGACGACGGGTTCGCTCGGAATGGGCAGGTTCGATTCGGCCGCGTGATCGGCGTAGTTCAGGCCGATGCAAACCATCTTGCCCACGCGGCCGACGCACGCGCCTAAGCGCGCGCCCTGGGGGGCGCGCGGCAGCGTCGACGGATCGAGCGCGCGCAGGCGCGCGAGACCGGCGTCGGATAGAACGTCTCCGGCAATATCGTCGACGACCGACGACAGATCGCGCACGATGCCTTCGGCGTCGACCAGACCGGGCTTTTCCTGGCCCTTGGGACCATAGCGAAGAAGTTTCATGTGTTGCTCAATTCCTCAAGATGGATAAAACGCGGCAGGCGTGGCTCGCTCAGTTCGACCAGCCGCCGTCGATCAAATGAATCTGCCCCGTGGTGAATCCCGCTTCGTCCGACGCCAAATAGGCGGCCAGCGCCGCGATTTCCTCCGGTCGGCCGATCCGTCCCATCGGCTGCCGCGCGATGAACGCCGCCTCGATCTCGGCGACGCTCTTGCCCTGCGCCTGTGCCTGCTCGGCGATGCGCGCGGTCAACGACGGGGACGCCACGGTGCCCGGGCAAATCGCATTGCAGCGAATGCCGCGCGTGACGAAATCGGCCGCTACGGCTTTCGTGAGGCCGATCACGGCCGCTTTCGACGTACCGTAGACGAAACGGTTGGGCACGCCCTTCACGCTCGAGGCCGCCGAGGCAAGGTTCACGATCGAACCGCCGCCACGTTGGAGCATGCCCGGCAGAAACGTTCGTATTGTCCGATACATCGACTTCACGTTCAGATCGAACGAAAAATCCCAGTCGGCTTCGCCGCATTCCAAAATGGTACCGGCATGAACGAAGCCGGCGCAGTTGACCAATACGTCGACGCCGCCTATCTCTTCGGCCAGCGCGGCGATCGCCGCGCCGTCGCGCACATCGAGCGCGCGCGCTTCGAACGGCGCTTGCGCGAGCAGATCGAGCCGGATATCGGTGGCGAAGACGCGCGCGCCCTCTTGGGCGAGGCGCTCGGCGCAGGCGCGGCCGATGCCCTGGGCGGCGGCCGTGACGAGCGCGGTCTTGCCTGCCAGGCGCGTGGGCGGCGACGCGGGAAAATTCGTGGCGATGGCGGTCATCGTTTGCAATACTCCGTCGAAAAGAAGCTATCAAAGGCCAGCACGGGCACGCGCCGCGAACCGTCTACGTTCGCTCGGCGCAACCCGCCCTGACGCGGCGTCACACGCTCGGCGTGGGCGCTCTGGGATCCAACAAACCCTCGGCGCGCAACGCCCACCAGAGCTCGCCGGGCGTCGGCGTGGCGAACGCCTCGACGCTGCCGCGCAGTTCGGCCACGCTACTCGCGCCGGTCAATACGCTTGCCACTGCCTTGTGCGCATACGGAAAACGCAAGGCCGCGCTCGGCAGCGCAACGCCATGGGCATCGCACAGCGCCTCGATCCGCGCGACGCGTTCGATCACCTCGGCCGGCGCCGCCCCGTAATTGAATTTGAGCGCACTCGAAGCATCCCCGCCGGCTTCCTTCAGATGACGAACGCCGCGGGCGAGGATGCCCGAATTGAATACGCCGCCCGCGAGCATCGACACACCGCGCCGTTCGCACTCGGGCAGCAGAGTGTCGAGGCTCTGCTGCTCGAGCAGCGTGTAGCGGCCCGCCAAGAGTGCGCAGTCGATCTCGAACTCGCGCATCGCGTCGAGCACCGCGCCCGCCTCGTTCACGCCGAGTCCCACGGCCCGCACCGCGCCGCAAGCGCGCAGCGCGTCGAGCGCTTTGAAGCCGCCGCCTTCGCTCAATTGGCGCCAATAGTGCGCGCTTTGCTCGCCGTGCGTGAGCGCGCCGATGTCGTGCACGAGCAAGATGTCGATGCGCGCCATGCCGAGGCGCTGCAGGCTATCGTCGAACGAGCGCAGGATACCGTCGTACGTGTAGTCGAAAACGGGCGTGAACGGCAGCGGATGCGCCCAACCGTCGCGCGGTGCGCGCGCCGATGCGCCGCGATCGGGTTGCATGATCCGCCCCGCCTTCGTGCAAAGGACGAACGTATCGCGCTCACGCTCGCGCAGCGCCGCACCGACGTAATGCTCGCTTTTGGTGTAGCCGTAGTACGGCGCCGTGTCGAACAAGCGAATGCCGGCTTCCCAGGCAGCGTCGATGGTCGCGCGCGCATCGGCCTCTTCGATGTCGCGATACAACCCGCCTAGCCCCGCACAGCCGAGCCCGAGCGCCGTGACTTCGAGCGACGTACGGCCGATTCGGCGGCGCGCCCCCACCGCCGTGCCTGCGCCCGCGCTCACGCGCCTCCCTGCAAGGGAGCCGCCGGAACGATCGGCAAGCAGCCGGGTCCGATCGGTTCGAACGCCTTGTAGGTCAGGATGAACTCCTGATGGCCGAGCAGTTCCGATTTCGAGCGCTCGCCGCGCCCGAGCGCGAGCGTCGCCTCGAAAATCTCGCCGCCGACCTCGTCCAGCGAGGCGCGTCCTTCGAGGATGCGCCCCGCGTCGACGTCCATGTCGCCCGACAAATTGCGATACGTGGCCGGGTTCGCGCAAACCTTGATCACGGGCGAAACGGCGGATCCGACGACCGAGCCGCGCCCCGTCGTGAAGAGGATGACGTGGCAGCCGCAAGCGATGAGTTCGCCGATCTCGGCGTTGTCGCTGATGTTCGGGAAACCGAACCGCGGCTCGCCGTCGGGAACGACGTCGAGCAAGTACAGGCCGCCCGTCGGTGGAATGTCCCCGGGTTTGAGGATGCCGATGATCGGCGACGCCCCGCTCTTCGCATAGGCGCCGAGGGATTTCTCTTCCTGCGTCGTCAAACCGCCATCCGCGTTGCCGACGGCGAAGCTGCCGTGTCCCATGATCGTGTAGTAGCGCGCGGCCTTCTCGACACAGGCCACGATGGCCTCGCCCAGTTCCGCGCGCGCCGCCCGCGACTTCATGTGGTGCTCGCAGCCCACGAGTTCGCCCGTTTCCTCGAACACGCAGGCCGCGCCGCGCTCGATCATGGCGTCGAACGCGCGCCCTACCGCGGGATTGGCCGTGATGCCGCTCGTGCTATCGGAGCCGCCGCACACGGTGCCGACGATCAACTCGTCAAAGCGCATCGGCACGGGGCGCATCTGGGCCAGGGTGCGCCGAGCGCGCCGCACCCACTCGACGCCGCGCATGATGGTGCTGCGCGTGCCGCCGGTTTCCTGAATCGTCAGCACTTCGACGGGCCGGCCGCTTTCGCGCACGGCTTCGACCAGAAAGTGCTTGTTCATGCTTTCGCAGCCGAGCGAGACGAACAGCACCGCACCGACATTCGGGTGGGTCGCGATGCGCGCGAGCATCTTCTGCGCATAGGCGTTGGGGTAGCAACCCGGAAAGCCGATCAAGTGGACTTCCGGCACCGCATCGTGGGCGTTCACCGGATCGAAATCGGCGGCGGAAAGGCCGTCGGCCTGCCCATCGGCTTGTTCGTCCGCCGCAATGTCGGCATCGGCAAGGATCAAGCGCGGCGCGAATTGCGTCACGATTTCGCGCGCGACGTGATGCGCGCATTCGACCAGATACGCAACGGCGACGACATTGCGTATTCCCTTGCGCCCGTCTTGCCGCAGGTAGCCGAGAAGCGGCGCGGCGTCGGATGGGATCTCGTTCATATTCGTTTCCGCTGACAGTAGTTCAATCGTCGCGTCCGACGAAGGCATGGCCCGCGTCGAGCGTGTAAGTAGGCAAATAATCGCTTTCGAGATTGTGCGTATGCAGATGCTCGCCCTTGACGACATCGCACGTGACATGACCGATCGGCGCGCCGTAGCGCAGGACTTTCTCGCCCGCGCTCAACGCACGGCGCGCAAGTTTGTGCCCGAGGCAGATCGTCGTCGAGAGCGTAACGCGCTCGCCCTCGATCTCCACCATGGCGCCCGCCTCGAGCGTGGTCGCGGCGATCAAGCAATTGTCGTCGGGAGAAAGCAACAGCAGCCGCGAGTCGAGCGTCATGGTCCCTTACTCCTGACTGCCGGCCAAACGAGCGATCATCAACGAGCCCAGAATGATGGCGCCGTAGATCGCTTGAATCCAAAACGACGGCACTTGCGCGAGCGTCAGCAGGTTTTGCACGACGCCGAGCAACAACACGCCCGTCAATGCACCGAGCATCGTTCCCTTGCCGCCGTCGAGCGAGATGCCGCCGATCACGGCCGCGGCGAACACGGTGAAGATCATGCCGTTGCCTTGATTGGCGTTGATTGCGCCCACATACCCCGTCACCACGACCCCGCCGATCGAAGCGAGCGCGCTACCGAGCACGAACACGCCCCAAACGATGCGCTCGACGCGAATGCCTGCTGCCCGCGCCGCCTGCGCATTGCCGCCGATCGCATAGAGTGCGCGGCCGATGCGGTGATAGCGCAGCACGAAGGCGGCAACCGCAAACGCGGCAGCCGCGAGCCATACCGACAACGGCAGCCCCAGCACGGTCACGGTGGCCAACGCGAAAAACGAAGGCGGCATGTCGAACAGCGTTCCGCCCTTGGTCGCGCCGACCAGCATACCGCGCAACACGATCAGCATGGCAAGCGTCACGATGAACGCGTTCAGACGCAAGCGCACGACGAGCAAGCCGTTGACCCAGCCGATCAGCGCGCCCACCGCGACGATCACGCAAAGGCCCGCCGCCGCCGGCCACTGCCAGCCGAAGCCGGCAGACGCAGCAGGCATCACGAGCATGGCGCCGAGGGCCGGGGCGAAACCGACGGTCGATTCGAGCGACAGATCGAACTTGCCGACGATGACGATCAACGATTCTGCCAGAACCACCAACGCCAGCGCCGCCGATGCGCCGAGCACGCTGACGAGATTGGCCCGCGTGAGAAAGCTCGGACTGATCCAGGCGCCGATCGCAATCAATAGGATCAACGCGGGCAACAACGCCAGATCGCGCCAGCGCGCCAAATCCAATCGGGAGCCTTGCGCCCGCGCGGCGCTCGCGACGGCGAAGGCGGCCGCGCGCGGCTGCGCCCCTGGGCTAGAGAAACTAGGCTTCATTCAGATCGACTCCTTCAATTGATGCGATCAATTCGTGATCGGCCCAACCGGCCGCAAACGCTTGGACGATGCGTCCGCGAAACATGACGAGGACACGGTCGCAGCCGCGCAAATCGTCGAGCTCGCCGCTCGACACGATGACTGCCCGCCCCTCGTCGCGCGCGCGTTCGGCCATGGCGAGCAAGGCTTCCTTCGATTTGACGTCGACCCCGGCTGTCGGGTCGATCAGAACCAGAACGCGCGGATCGGTGGCAAGCGCCCGCGCCATGACGACTTTTTGCTGATTGCCGCCCGAGAGCCCCGACACCGGCGCAAGCGGGCCCGGCGCCACGATGCCGAGCGCGTCGATCGCCTCGCGTGCAAGCCGCGCCTTGACCGAAGGCGGCGCCAAACCGAACGACGCCAGCCGCCGGGCAAGCGTCATCGTCGCGTTTTCGGCGATCGATTGCGACAGCACGAGCCCTTCTCGATGGCGATCCTTCGGCACACACCCGATGCCGGCGTCGAGCGCGGCGGGCACGTTGCCATAAGGCAGCGAGACGCCCGCGCCCGCCTGCTTGCCGAACACGCGCACGGCGCCCTTGCGCGGGCGCCGCAGGCCCGCGATGGCTTCGGCCACGCTCGTGCGTCCGCTGCTCGTCGCCCCGGTGAGGCCGATGACTTCGCCGCGCCGCACGCTGAGCGAAACGTCGTGGAAGTCCTCGCCGCACAGCGCGTCGACTTCGAGCGCAAGCGGCGCGTCGCCGAGCGGCGCCCGCCGCGACGCATCGTCCCGCGCGACCCCGCCGGCTTCGCCCGTCATGGCCTCGATCAGCGCCTCGCGCGGCAATTGTTCGACGCCCGCCGTCAGAATCCGGCGCGCGTCGCGCAACACGGTCACGGCCTGACAGATCTCATAGACCTCTTGCAGATGATGCGAAATGAACAGGAACGTCACGCCCTCGCGCTGCAGCGCCTCGATGCGATGAAAGAGCCGTTTGATCTCATCGCCGTCGAGCTGCGCCGTGGGTTCGTCGAGGATGATGAAGCGCGCGCCGTGCGACAACGCGCGGGCGATCTCCACGAGTTGCCGCGCTTCGACGCCCAAGTCGCCGCAGCGCGTGTCCTCGCGCACATCGATACGCCAGTGGTCGAGCAGCGCCCGCGCCTCCCGCCGCATCGCGCGCCAATCGATGATCCCGCCGCGCGTGGGCTGCCGATTCACGAACAGGTTCTCGGCGACGCTCAACTCGGGAATGACCGTGGAATGCTGGTAGACGCACGCGACGCGCTCGCGCCAAGCGTCGCGATCGGAGATCGGCGGCGCCAACGCGCCGCCGAACCGGATCTCGCCTTGATCGGGTTTGCGCAGCCCGGTCAAGAGCGACACCAGGGTCGACTTGCCCGCGCCGTTGCGGCCGACGAGCGCATGCGATTCGCCCGGCATCACGCGTAGATCGACGCCCGAGAGCGCCATCGTCGAGCCGAAGCGCTTGCTCGCGCCGAGCGCTTCGACGACGGGCGCCGCCGGGCGCCCCGCGCTTTCGCTAGAGAGAAGAACGGCTGCCATATCGGCTCGCTGGTTCGATGTGTCGAAAGGGAACGCGGCGCGCACGCCGCTCACTTGAGCGTATTGCCCCAAAGGTTCTTGTCGTCGACGTTCGCTTTGGTGACGAGCGGCGCGGGCAATTGATCTTCGAGCATGCCTGGGGCCAGCTCGATGATCGTGCTGCCGTGATCGGTCGGACCCGCCTTGAAGGTCTTGCCCGCGAGCGCTTCCTTCAAATACCACAGGCCGTATTTGGCATAGGCGTCGGCCGGTTGCGAGACGGTCGCGTCGATCTCACCCTTGCGGATTGCATCGAACTCTTGAGGAATCCCGTCATTGCTGACGATGACGATATGCTTCGCGTCGCCGACCGGAAACAACATCTGCTTGCGGCGCAACGTCTGTAGGGTCGGCGAGAGATACACGCCACCCGCTTGCATATAGATGCCTTTGACGTCCGGGTTCGCGGTCAGCAGGCTGTCGAGTGCGGAAGCGGCGACGTCACCTTTCCAGGCCGCCGGAATCTCGAGCACTTGCAGTTTCGGATAGTGGCTCTTGATGCAAGAGCGGAACGCTTCGGACCGGTCCCGGCCGTTGACGGATGCGAGATCGCCCATGATCTGCACCACCTTGCCCTGCGATACGTGATCGCCGATGTACTTGCAGGCCTTCTCGCCATAGGCCCGGTTATCGGCGCGCACGACCATCGCTACCTTGCCCTGCGTCGGCGCGACATCGACGGCTACGACCGGCACGTGCTTGGCCGACGCGGCATCGAGTGCCCGGCTGATTGCCGCCGAGTCGAGCGGCCCCGTGACGATCCCTTTGACGCGTTGATTGAGCAGCGTATTGATGTCGGTGATCTGTTGCGCCGGGTCGCCGTTCGAGTTCACGGGCGCGAGCATGTCCACACCGAGCTCTTTCGCGTACTGGGGCAGATAGTTGTTGTACGCCTGCCAGAACGGCGAGGTGAGCAGGGGCAAATTGGCGCCCACCGCTTCGCTTCCCCCTTGTGCGGCTTGCACCGCGGGCGCGGCCGCGCCGAAAGCCGCGAGCGCGGCCGCCGCGGCGAGGCTGTGGCGCGCCCATGCGCGACGGCTGGCGCGCGCCCGGGCGCGTGCCGAGGGCGACGCCGCGAGTCGAACAACACGGAATGCGCGAATTGCCCAATGCCGGGCATCGGCCGGCTCAAAGCTGAACGTCATGGTTGTCTCCTAGTCCTCATGCGTCGGGAAGACGCAACGGCTCGGGCTTTTCAGGCCCGATCTATGGTCCGCTCTGCGGCGGCTTCGCTATGCTGCGGTTTGCGGCTTTGGCGGATGTCTCCGCGAGCCGGGTTCGTCGGCGTCACCCGTTTTCGGTCGACGCGCTTATTCATGGATGAACGTATTATTCATATACGGACGATATAACGTCAAGGACGACGTTCGCCCGTGTTTTCCCTTAGTGCATCAAGCTGTGAGGAAGCGACGCCAGTGAAACCAGCCAAGCAAACCGCCGCAAACGAAGCGGCGCCGGACGGCGCGACCGACGAAGCCGAGCGTTACCGCGCGCCGGCGCTCGACAAGGGGCTCGACATCCTTGAGCTGTTGTCCGAACAAAAGGAAGGATTGACCCGCGCCGAGATCATGAAAGCGCTGGGACGCAACGCGAGCGAGATCTACCGGATGCTCGAGCGGCTTGTCGCCCGGCAATACGTGATGCGCTCGACGGCCGGCGATCGGTACTCGCTGAGCCTGAAACTATTTGCGCTCGCGCACCGGCACCCCCCGATGAACCGGTTCATCGCCGAAGCATTGCCCGTGATGCAGGCCTTCGCCGAAACCGCCGAACAGTCGTGTCACCTGACGCTCTACGATCGGGGCAACCTGCTCGTGATCGCTCAGGTCGACGGCCCCGGCACGTGGGGTCTGTCGATTCGTCTCGGCTCGCGCGTCGGATTGGTCGATACTGCCTCGGGCCAAGTCATGCTCGCATTTCAAAGCGAGGCCGAGCGAAGGCGCATGCTCGCGGAGCATACGAAGGTCAAGGGCGAAATCGCGCTCGGCGATGCGGCGCTCGCGGCGCTGCTCACGTCGATCCGCGAGCGAGGACACCTGCGCAAGGACAGCGCGCAGACCTTCGGCGTGACCGACGTCACGTTCCCGATCCTCGGCCCGTCGGGGAATGCGATGGCCTGTCTCACGACGCCTTACATGCGACGCATCGACGAGTACGTCGCGCCCTCGCTCGATGACGTGACCACGATGCTCGACGCGGCGGCGCGCAAACTGTCGATGCACGAGGCGAGCTAGCGACACGACGCAGCGCACGCAAAAAGGCCGAGGCGTACCCTCGGGACGCTGAACATCGATTTCTTAGCCGGAGGGTTGACTGTCTATCTATTAGTAGATAAGGTGACGTGCATGGAAACGACAAAGACGGTGCGCGAACAGATCCTCGATCATGCAATCACGCTCATGATGCTGCGCGGCTACAACGGCTTCAGCTACCGCGATTTGTCCGAGCTCGTCGGCGTGAAAACGTCGAGCATCCATTACTACTTCCCGTCGAAAGACGATCTGGTGCTCGAGGCCGTTCATGCCTATACGCAGGAAGTGCAACGCGCGGTTGGAACCATCGACGTTGCCCTGCCGGCCGCGGCCAAGCTCGCCGAATTCGCGAAGATGTTCGGTCGCACGCTCGGCGATGGCGATCATATTTGTCTATGCGGCATGCTTGCCTCGGACATCGAAACCTTGCCCGAGCCTGTCCGCGTAGCTGTGCAGGCGTTTTTCAGGGCGAACGAGGCCTGGCTCGCCGATATCTTCGCCGAAGGGATGCGCGATGGCACGCTCGCCTCGAACGCCCAGCCCGATCAAGCGGCGCGAGCCTTCTTCGCGGCATTGCAGGGCGCTGGATTGGCGAGCCGGTTGTTCCGCGCCAAGAGCCGGCTCGAGGAAGTGGAAGCGTCGTTCAAGTCGTCGAAGTAGGCGTTGGCAGAAGGACAGAAGCAAGGGGCGCAGGACAGCGCCCCGTTTTAGGGTTGATTCATCTATCTTCTGATAGATAGATGCGGCATTGAATCGTTGCTACCCGCAACGGGAGAAGTACCCCTGTGCAGTAGGGTTTTGCGCATAGCCTATCTTTTACGAACGCAGGCGCAGCGCACCCCCCACCTTCATTCATTGAGAGGAGCTACACCATGTCGATCGAAAAAGTTCTCTATCGTGCCCATGCTAGCGCAACGGGTGGCCGTGACGGACGCGCCGTCGTTCCCGACAGCGGCCTGGATCTGCGTTTGACGACGCCGCGCGAACTGGGCGGCGCGGGAGGCGACGGCGCGAATCCCGAGCAGCTCTTCGCGGCCGGCTACAGCGCGTGTTTCATCGGTGCGATGAAGTTCGTCGCGGCGCGCGAGAAGATCGCCTTGCCGCAGGATGCGGCGATCGACGGCAGCGTCGGCATTGGCCAGATTCCGAACGGCTTCGGCATCGAGGTCGAATTGAAGATCTCGCTTCCGGGCATGGACCGCGCCGCGGCCCAAGCGCTGATCGAAAAGGCGCACGTCGTCTGCCCGTATTCGAATGCGACGCGCAATAACATCGACGTGACGCTCACGCTCGTTTGAGTTTGCGGTCACGCCTGAAGAAAAACGCCCAGGCTTCACCGGCCTGGGCAAACACCACCGGAAACCCCAGCGGCTCGGAGACGATCGGCGTCGCATGGCAATGCGAACACGGTCGGGGTTCGGCGATCCGCCGAGGCGAATCGCCGAACCGTCCGTTGCGCCGTACTCGATCCTTAGTTGTGCTGATAAACGGGCGGCGAGTACGTGCTGACGGCGCCGTCGTTCGTGCCGCTGCCGGCTTGCGAGGCGCCCTCCACGCTGGGCCCATAGCCGCTCGTATCGGTTTGCGCGACGCCTTGCTGTGCGTTGACGCGTTGTTGAGCGGCTTGGATGTTTTCCGGATAGTGTTGCCAATCGCGCGGGTTGTAGCCGGCTTGTTCGAGACGCACCAGATCGGCGCGCACTTGGTCGCGCGTGAGCGGTTGGTTCGATTGAGCGAAAGCGGCCACGGGGGCGACGAGGGCGACGGCAACGGCGATTTGCTTAATGAGTGCGTTCATGATGACTACCTCCGAAATACTTTTTTAAGGGGCTGCGACACGGTTGTGTGCAGCAGGTGAAGGCAGTGTAGGCTTAGGGTCTTCCCGGATAAATATGGGAATTCGGAATTCATTGGTGCGTGTGGAATAACAATCCTGGCCCGCCGCTCGCGGCCGGCTTGCACGATCCGAAGCGCCGCGGCGCGACTTGTTCGACAATGACGCAGCAGTGACCATTCGAAAAGAGAACGATACGGAGGGAGGCGTCCTATGGACCGCTTCGTTGCAATGAAGGTGTTCGCGCGAGTCGTCGAGTCGCATAGTTTCGTGAAGGCCGCCGAATCGTTGCATATGGCGGCGCCCCAAGTGTCGCGGATCGTCCAGGCGCTCGAGGCGCACCTCGGTGCACGCTTGCTCAACCGCACGACGCGCAGCATCAGCGTGACCGACGACGGCGAGGCTTACTACCAGCGCTGCATTCGCGTGCTGGCGGAAGTCGACGAGATGGAAGCCGAGCTCACGCATGCGAAGCTCAATCCCAAGGGGCGTTTGAAGGTGAATCTGCCGGCGCTCGTCGCTAAGCTGGTCATCATTCCTGCCCTGCCCGCATTTTTCGAGCAGTATCCCGACATCGAGATCGAGATGGGGTTGAGCGATCGTCAAGTCGATATCGTCGAAGAAGGCGTCGATTGCGTGATCCGCACGGGTGAACTCGAAGATTCGGGGCTCGTGGCGCGGCGCCTCGGCAATATGCGGCGGGTGACGTGCGCTTCGCCGGCTTACCTCGAGAAATACGGCGAGCCGAAAACGATCGACGATTTGCGCGAGCATATCGGCGTCAATTACGTATCGAGCAATACGGGGCGCGTGCGCAGTTGGGACTACATGGTGGGCGGCCGCGTCGAGGCGATCGATATGCGCGGCATGATCGCGGTGAACGACGTCGATGCCTATGTGTCATGTGGCCTGCACGGCCTCGGATTGCTCAAGACGGCGATTTTCCCGATTGCTCGGTATCTCGAGAACGGCGAACTGAAAGAAGTGTTGACCGGCTATTGCTCGCCGCCTCGGGCGATTTCCATCATGTATGCGCGCAACCGGCACTTGCCGCGCAAGGTCCGAGTGTTTGCCGATTGGGTGCAGGCGCTTTTCGCTAGCGAGCCGTTGATGCAAACCGCCCTCAAGGCAGCGCCGAGCGTGGACGCTGCGGAAGCCGCATAGCGCATAGCCGAGCACGGGGCGACAAAAAACCCGCAAGCCTTTCGGTTATGCGGGTTTTTGTGGCGGGTAGGCACACACATAAGCGAGTACCGACCGATGCCGTTCACGAACGATGGTGGGTGCTGAGAGGCTCGAACTCCCGACCTACGCCTTGTAAGGGCGCCGCTCTACCAACTGAGCTAAGCACCCGTTCGTGAAGCTTTGCTTTCTGCTGTGTTCGCGAACCTCTCAAGAAATCCGCAAGCAGCGAGCCCGCTAGTTTAGCGCATCTTTTAGGGCTTTGCCAGGCTTAAATTTGGGCACCTTCGCGGCCTTGATTTTGATCGCAGCGCCCGTCCGCGGGTTGCGGCCCGTGCGCGCCGTGCGCTTGCCAACGGCAAAGGTGCCGAAGCCGACAAGGGTCACGGTGCTGCCCTTCTTCAGCGCACCCTTGACTCCGCCGATCACTGCGTCGAGCGCGCGTCCGGCTGCTGCTTTGGATAGATCCGCTTGTTGTGCAATGTGGTCGATCAGTTCCGTCTTGTTCATCCGAGTCCCCGATGATGAATGTTGGACAATCGCGTGGGCGCTTCGACGTGCCCGAAAGAAAGCGCAGCCATGCTGCGCCGGCCCATTAAAAGTGGCCGAAACTGCCGTGTCAACAGGGGTTGCGCCTGATCTATCCCCGTCTGCGCAACGGCTTCCAAGTTCAAACGTGCGTATCGGCGCATAGTGCGCGGGCATAAAAAAACCGCGAGCGGCGTGGGTCACGCCGTCGCGGTTTTACCGGTTAGCCGCCTGAGCGGCGCTCGGTCAGTGCTTCACGACTTCCGTCGTAGCCCCATCCTTGGCCGCATCGGCCACGGGCGCAGCCTTCACTTCTTCCTCGACCAACGGCTCAGGCACGCGTTCCAACGCGAGTTCGAGCACCTTGTCGACCCACCGCACCGGCACGATCTCGATCGCATTCTTCACGTTATCGGGGATATCCGCCAAATCCTTGACGTTCTCCTCGGGGATCAGAACGAGCTTGATGCCGCCGCGATGCGCCGCCAACAGCTTTTCCTTGAGCCCGCCGATCGGCAGCACTTCACCGCGCAGCGTGATCTCGCCCGTCATTGCCACGTTCGCACGCACGGGGATACCCGTGAGCACCGAGACGAGCGCCGTCGTCATCGCGATACCGGCGGACGGACCGTCCTTCGGCGTCGCGCCTTCGGGCACGTGGATGTGAATGTCCTGCTTCTCGAACGCTTCATCCTTGATGCCCAACCGCCGCGAACGCGAGCGCACCACCGACCGCGCCGCTTCGACCGACTCCTTCATGACGTCGCCGAGCGAACCCGTGCGGAGGACATTGCCCTTGCCCGGCATCACCGCCGCTTCGATCGTCAGCAAATCGCCGCCGACTTCCGTCCAAGCGAGGCCCGTGACCTGACCGATCTGGTTTTCCTTCGCCGCCAGACCGAAGTCGTACTTGCGCACGCCAAGGAAGGTATCGAGGTTGCCGCCGTCGACCTTGATCGCGCCTTCGGCCTTCTTCAGCAACAGCATCTTCACGACCTTGCGGCAGATCTTCGACACTTCGCGCTCGAGCGAACGCACGCCCGCCTCACGCGTGTAGTAGCGAATGATGTCGCGGATCGCGGCCTCGGTCACTTCGACCTCGCCTTCGCGCAGCCCGTTGTTCTTCTTCTGCTTCGGCAGCAGGTAGCGTTGCGAAATGCTGACCTTCTCGTCTTCCGTGTAGCCCGACAAGCGGATCACTTCCATCCGGTCGAGCAGCGGCGGCGGGATGTTCAGCGAGTTCGAGGTGGCGACGAACATCACATCCGACAGGTCGAAATCGACTTCGACGTAGTGATCGGCGAACGTATGGTTCTGCTCGGGATCGAGCACTTCGAGCAGCGCCGACGACGGATCGCCGCGGAAATCCATGCCCATCTTGTCGACTTCGTCGAGCAAGAACAGCGGATTGCGCACGCCGACCTTCGTGAGGCTTTGCAAGATCTTGCCCGGCATCGAGCCGATGTACGTGCGGCGGTGGCCGCGAATCTCGGCTTCGTCGCGCACGCCGCCCAATGCCATGCGCACGAACTTGCGGTTCGTCGCACGTGCGATCGACTGGCCGAGCGAGGTCTTACCCACGCCCGGAGGCCCAACGAGGCAAAGAATCGGCGCCTTCACCTTGTCCACGCGTTGTTGCACGGCGAGGTACTCGAGAATGCGTTCTTTCACCTTCTCTAGGCCGAAGTGGTCTTCGTCGAGCACGCGCTCCGCATTCGAGAGGTCGTTGTTGACCTTGCTCTTCTTGCGCCACGGCAACGCGATGAGCGTGTCGATGTAGTTGCGCACGACAGTGGCTTCGGCCGACATCGGCGACATCAGCTTGAGCTTCTTGAGCTCGGAATCGGCCTTCTTCTTGGCCTCTTTCGGCATACGCGCGGCTTCGATGCGCTTCTCGAGCTCTTCGAGGTCCGCGCCCTCTTCGCCCTCGCCGAGTTCCTTCTGAATCGCCTTGACCTGCTCGTTCAGGTAGTACTCGCGTTGGCTCTTCTCCATTTGGCGCTTCACGCGGCCGCGGATGCGCTTTTCGACTTGGAGAATGTCGATCTCGGCCTCGAGCTGGGCGAGCAGGTGCTCGAGCCGTTCCACGACCGGGAACATCTCGAGAATGTGCTGCTTCTGATCGAGCTTGAGCGGCAAATGCGCCGCGATCGTATCGGCCAGGCGCCCCGCTTCATCGATGCCCGCGAGCGAGGTCAAGATCTCGGGCGGGATCTTCTTGTTCAACTTCACGTATTGGTCGAACTGAGACACGATCGCGCGGCGCAGCGCCTCGGTCTCGGCGCTATCGGCGTGATCGGGCTCGAGCGGCATGACTTCGCAGGAAAATTGCGTTTCCTGCTCTTCGATCGACAGCGTCTTGGCTCGCTGCAACCCCTCGACGAGCACTTTCACGGTGCCGTCGGGCAGTTTCAACATTTGCAGGATGTTGGCGATACACCCCACTTCATACATGTCTTTTTCGGTCGGCTCGTCCTTGGCCGCGGTCTTTTGCGCGACAAGCATGATGTGCTTGCCGCCCTCCATCGCGACTTCGAGCGCCTTGATCGATTTGGGACGCCCCACGAACAGCGGGATAACCATATGCGGGAATACGACTACGTCTCGCAACGGCAGCAGCGGGAGCGTGATGCGCTCTTGAGGAAGGAGTTGGGTTCCTGACATTTCATTTCCCCATGGATGGAATCAGTTCGTTCGGTAGTTGAGGCCCGCGGTACGAATTGCAAGCCTACGCGTGTGGGAAAAGTTCAGTGAATCGAGAAGCGGTCAGTGTTACCCACAAGATAAACGAAAAAAGCCGTTCACGTCTCCATGAACGGCCATTCCTGAGAAAGCTTTAGGCTAATCAATTCGAGCCTGCGACCTTGGGTGCTTCTTCGTAGATGAGAAGAGGCTTGCCGTCGCCATCGATGACGTTATCGTCGATGATGACCTTGCTGACCCCTTTCATCGCCGGCAGTTCGTACATGACGTCGAGCAATGCCTGTTCCAAAATCGAACGCAGGCCACGCGCGCCCGTCTTACGTCGAATCGCCTTGCGCGCCACGGCCTGCAGCGCATCGGGACGGATCTCGAGCTCGACGCGCTCCATCGCAAAGAGCTTGTTGTACTGCTTGACGAGCGCGTTCTTCGGCTCGACCAGGATTTTCATCAGCGCCGTTTCGTCCAGCTTGCCGAGCGTCGCGACCACGGGCAAACGTCCGATCAACTCGGGGATCAACCCGAATTTGATTAGATCCTCCGGCTCGACTTCGCGGAGCACTTCGCCCGCATCGCGCTCCTGCTTGCTCTTGACGCTCGCGCCGAAGCCGATGCCCGTCTTTTCGGTGCGATCGGTGATGACCTTCTCGAGGCCATCGAACGCACCACCGCAGACGAACAAAATGTTCGTCGTGTCGACCTGGATGAAGTCCTGGTTCGGGTGCTTGCGCCCGCCTTGCGGCGGCACGGACGCCATCGTGCCCTCGACGAGCTTGAGGAGCGCCTGCTGCACGCCCTCGCCCGAGACGTCGCGCGTGATCGACGGATTGTCCGATTTGCGGCTGATCTTATCGATTTCGTCGATATAGACGATCCCGCGCTGGGCCTTCTCGACCTCGTAGTTGCAGTTTTGCAGCAGCTTTTGAATGATGTTCTCGACATCTTCGCCCACGTAGCCGGCTTCCGTCAGCGTGGTGGCGTCGGCGATCACGAACGGGACGTTCAAAAGACGCGCCAGCGTCTGCGCGAGCAATGTCTTGCCCGATCCGGTGGGGCCGATCAGCAGAATATTGCTCTTGGACAGCTCGACCTCGTCTTTCTTGTCGAGATGCTTGAGCCGCTTGTAGTGGTTGTACACCGCTACAGCCAAAATCTTCTTCGCGCGCTCCTGCCCGATCACGTATTGATCGAGAATGTCGCGAATCTCTTGCGGGCTCGGCAAGTCGGATTTGGACAAGCCTGCGTCCGGGCCAGCCCCTGCGGCCTCGTCGCGAATGATCTCGTTGCACAGGTCGATGCATTCATCGCAGATGAACACCGACGGGCCGGCGATGAGTTTTTTCACCTCATGCTGGCTTTTGCCGCAGAACGAGCAATACAGCAGCTTTTCGCTGTTCGAACCTTTCTTGTCCGCCATGGATATACGAGCCTCCGGACACTCGAATGACAGGCACGCCGATCGCCGCCCCTAACACAGGGTCGGATCGAATCGGCCGGCCGGCGTACGGGAAACGCATTGGCGTCCCCGGCGTCGGCGCCCAGAACTATTATCGACCATTTCTGACATCGCTTGAGTCGGCCGTCCCACATGTGCGGGAAGATGCCGACTGTCGTCGATGTTTATGGGCGCTTTTGTAGAACCTGATCGATGAGGCCGTACGCCCGCGCGTCCTCGCCCGACATGAAATTGTCGCGATCGGTATCGCGCGAGATGCGCTCGACCGGCTGCCCGGTATGGTGCGCGAGCAGTCGATTGAGCCGTTCTTTCAGGTAGAGAATCTCGCGGGCTTGAATCTCGATATCTGACGCCTGGCCGCGGGCTCCGCCGAGCGGCTGGTGAATCATCACCCGCGCGTTCGGCAACGCGAAACGTTTCTCCTTCGCACCCGCCGCAAGCAGGAATGCGCCCATGCTGGCCGCGAGCCCCATGCAAAGCGTCGAGACGTCGGGCTTGATGAACTGCATCGTGTCGTAGATCGCCATCCCGGCCGAAACCGAGCCGCCCGGGCTGTTGATATAGAGGCTGATGTCCTTGTCGGGATTCTCGCTCTCGAGAAACAGCAACTGAGCCACGACGAGATTGGCCGTTTGGTCGTTGACTTCGCCGACCATGAACACCACGCGCTCCTTCAATAGGCGCGAGTAGATGTCGTACGAACGCTCGCCACGGCCGCTCGTTTCGACGACGATCGGAACGAGCCCCAGCGCCTGCGCCTCGAAATCGCGCGGCGCATTCGAAGCCAACGTGTCCAACAGTTGAGCGCGAGAGATCATGCAAAGGGTCCTTGTTCGGAATGGGTCTTGAAACGGCGGGAAGACGGCCCGCGCTCACTGCCGCAATGCATCATGAAATCACCGCGGCATGAAAAACGGCGTGAGGCCGTCACTCCGACAGCCTGCACGCCGCTTTGGCGATGCCTTACGCTTGCGCCGAGGCGCCCGCCAATGCTTCGAAGCTGACTTCCTTGTCCGTCACCTTCGCCTTGCCGAGAACGAATTCGACGACGTTGCTTTCAACGACGTACGCTTCCATTTCCGCCAGGCGTTGCTTGTTCGAATAATACCAGCGGATCACTTCCTTCGGGTCTTCGTAGCTTTTCGCGAATTCCTCGACTTCCGCGCGGATTTGCTCGGGCTTCGCCTCGAGGCCGTTTTCCTTCACGAGCTCGGCCAATACGAGGCCCAGCTTCACGCGACGCTCGGCTTGCTCCTTGAACATTTCGGCCGGAATCGGCGCGGTCTGCGCATTGGGCACGCCGCGTTGCATGAGATCTTGCCTCGCCATTTCGACCAGACGCTGCTGGTCTTGCTCGATCAGCGCGTTCGGCACTTCGAGCTCGGCGACCTTGAGCAGCGCATCCATCACTTGGTTCTTCACCAGCGATTGCGTGCGGCGCTTTGCCTCCCGCTCGAGGTTGTCCTTGATCTCTGCGCGCATTTTAGCCAGATCGCCGTCGGCCACGCCGAGCGACTTCGCGAACTCGGCATCGACTTCGGGCAGATGCGGCCATTCGATCTTCTTCATCGTGATCGTGAACTGCGCCGTCTTACCGGCGACATCCTTGCCGTGATAGTCCTCGGGGAACTTCAGATCGAACTCGCGCGCTTGGCTGACCGACAAACCCGTTGCGGCTTGCTCGAATTCGGGCAGCATGCGGCCTTCGCTCAACACGAACACGAAATCTTCCGCGGTGCCGCCTTCGAACGCCACGCCGTCGAGCTTGCCGACGAAATCGACCGTGACGCGATCGCCGCTCTTGGCCGAGGCATCCGCGCCGCCGTCGCCATGCTCGCCGGTCTCGCCGCGCGCGTGGTAATGCACGCGCTGCTTGCGCAGGATGTCCAGCGTGCGATCGACTTCGGCTTCGGTGATTTGCGTCACCGCGCGCTCGACTTCGGCGCTCGACAAATCGCCGAGCTTCACTTCCGGATACACCTCGAACGTGGCATCGAACGCGTAGGAATCTTCCGCCGCGTCTTCCTTCGGACTGAAGCTCGGCTGGCCGGCGACGCGCAGATTTTCAGCGCGGCTGATGTCGAAGAACTGCTTGCCCACCTTGTCGCTCAGCACCTCGGCTTCGACTTGCCCCGCGTACTGCTGCGTCACCATCTTCAGCGGCACTTTGCCCGGGCGGAAGCCCGGCATGCGGACGTTCTTCGCGAGTTGGCGGATGCGCGAATCGATCTCCTTCTGCACGGTGTCTTTCGGCAGGGAAATCGTCACACGGCGTTCAAGCTTGCCGAGGTTCTCAACAACGTTAGCCATGGCTTCAATCGTCCTAAATTGTTCAAGCGAATCGGGTATCTTCGCCGTGCCCACGTGTTGCGCTTCGCCCAAAAAAAGCGCCGCAATCACCGCCGGAAGCTGCCTGAGGCTGACCGCCAGCGGCACGGTTGGATCGGAAGAATCGAATATTCTAGCAAACTATTGATCGGTGGCCCCGATTTGGCATTGCATCCGTGCACGATGGCCTACGGTGGGGTTCGGGCAGGCGCGTGGCGCATGAGCGAGGTTCGCGGCATCGGCGCATGAGCGGCGTCCGATGTCTGTCATGCCGCCGTGTCTATCCGGCGAGGCGCTAGGCCTGATAAGCTCGCACCGAATCAAACCTCTAATATCGAGCGCCGCGGCACGACCGCGGCCCCGTTCGTTTCCGGAGACATCATGCCTCGCAGCGCCCCCATCGTCGTCATCGCCCCCGACTCGTTCAAAGGCTCGCTGAGCGCGCAGGAAGTGGCGCAGGCCATCGCGCAAGGCGTCAAGCGCGCGCTGCCCGACGCCCAGGTGCGCCTGTGCCCCATGGCCGACGGCGGCGAAGGCACGCTCGACGCAATGCTCGCGCAAGGCGGCGAGCGGCGCCTGTTGCGCGTGCAAGGCGCGTCGCAAATCGAGCGCGAGGCCGCCGCGGGCTTGCTGGCCGATGGCAGCGCAATCGTAGAAACGGCCGAGGTCGTCGGCATCACCGATGCCGTCGCTATGCAGACGGACGTCGAAGCGCGCAGCACGCGCGGTATGGGCGAAGCGATTGCCCTCTTGCTCGATGCCGGTGCGCGGCGCTTCTTCGTCGCACTCGGAGGCAGCAGCACGAACGACGGCGGCGCGGGGCTGCTCGTCGGCCTCGGCGTGAAGCTGTTGGACGCCGACGGGCGCGAACTCGAACCGACGCCGCGCGCACTCGCGGCGCTTGCGCGCGTGGATGCGTCGGGGCTCGACGCGCGGCTCGCGCAGGCCTCGTTCGTCGCCATGTCCGACGTCGACAACCCGCTGACGGGCGAGCACGGCGCGACGGCCGTCTTCGGCCCGCAAAAAGGCGTGAAGGCCGATCGCATCGATGCACTCGACGCGGTCCTCGCTCATTTCGCCGAACAGGCGGAAGCGGCGCTCGGGCGGCGCGCTCGCGACCTGCCCGGCGCGGGGGCGGCCGGAGGGCTGGGCTTCGCGCTGCATTTGCTCGGCGCCCGGTTCGAGCCCGGCGCGGAAGTCGTCGCGGCGCAGGTAGGCCTTGACGCCGCGCTCGAGCATGCGGACTGGCTGATCACCGGCGAAGGCCGCTCCGACACCCAAACGCTGCACGGCAAAGCGCCCTTCATCGCTTGCCGGCATGCACGCGCGGCGGGCGTGCCGGCCACCCTGCTCTCGGGCGGCGTCGATCCGAACGCCCTCGCTCGCCTCGCCGAGCATTTCGCCGGATGTTTCTCGCCCGCCCCCGGCCCTATCGCGCTCGACGCCGCAATTCGCGATGCCGCGCGCTTGCTCGCCAACGAAGCGCAGCAATTGGCTCAGTTGAAATTCGGCGCTTGACGGAGATGCGGCGTCGGCACGCATGCGCGAACGTCGTGAAATGCCGCGTTGACCGCCGCGCCGGATGCGGCAACAATCGCCCGAATAGTTTTTCACCGCCTCTCTTTCGACAGGATCGACGACCTCATGAAGGCTGCCGCCAAAGCCGGGCTAGAGCAATTCTTGACCTACCGCATGCATGTGTTGAACAAGCTGTCGGACCGCGGGATTAGCGAGCGCTATCAAACCAAGCTCGACATTACGCTGCCGGAGGCACGCGTCATCGCATCGGTGGGCTCGTTCGGCCCGTTCTCGATCATGGACTTGGCCAAGCATGCCAATCTGGACAAGAGCCAAGCCAGCCGGGCAGCGGAGGCGCTCATCAAACGCGGGCTCGTTCAACGCGAAGCTAGCATCGACGACGGTCGCGTGGTATTGATCTCGCTCACGCAGGAAGGACGTGCGCTGTATCGCAAAGTGATGCCGATCGCGCGCAAGTGGAATGCCGATCTGTTCAGTTGCTTGAGCGATGCGGAGCGGGAGGCGCTCGGGCGAATGTTCGACAAGGTCATCGCGCGGGCGCAAGCCGATGGCTAGGGCCGGTCGGGCATGGACGGCGCCCAATGCGATGGGCAACGCCGCGTCGTGACAGCCGAGGCTGTCGGCAGCGTTTCCGATATCGCTCGTCGCCTTGTATGCCATCGACTATCCGGCTCGGCGTTTCTTCAAAAGGAAGCGCCTCGCGACAGCGCTCGTCGCCTGAAAGACTGAGCCTGAATGACAAATGCCCGCAAAAGCGGGCATTTGTCTTGTTACTGGTGCGAGGAGCGGGACTCGAACCCGCACACCATTGCTGGCGTCAGGACCTAAACCTGGTGCGTCTACCAATTTCGCCATCCTCGCGCCGAAGCGCCCTGCTTGTCGCACGGTGCTTCGATGTCAGGCTCGCTTCCGGCGCCGTGGGAACGGCGCGACGATCTTACGATCGAAAGCGTAAGCGCGAGATTCTAACTCATTCGCGCGCCGTTGTGTCGATGAGTCGAAGATGGCGGCGTTCCGCTCGCCGCAGCGCCCCTCCCGCGCCCATCGTTCGACTCCACCATCGAGGCGGCGGCACGCATGCCCCGGTCTTGCGCGATAGGTTCGCAAAATTGGTTGTGTGCACAACTAGTTTGAACTATTCTGCCCTGCAATAGCGGGCACGAGCCGCACCCTGGAGGTTGCATGAACGAGATCGAGCGTGCGTTACGTGTCCAACTCGCAGGCACATACCGTGTCTTCGCCATGCTCGGCTGGACCGAACTCATCTACAACCACATCACGCTGCGCGTGCCAGGTCCGCACACGCATTTCCTCATCAACCCCTTCGGGCTGCACTACACCGAGGTTACGGCGTCCAATCTCGTCAAGATCGATCTCGATGGCAACGTCGTGGGCGAGTCGGCCCGGCGCGTCAACCCAGCCGGGTTCGTCGTGCATGCCGCCATCCATCGCGCTGTGCCCGATGCGCATTGCGTGATGCATACACACACCACGGCGGGCCTCGCCGTCGCATGCTCCGAGGCCGGTCTGGAGAATTCGAACTTTTATTCGGCGCAACTCGATGGCATGGTCGCTTATCACGACTTCGAGGGCATCACGGTGCGTGAGGACGAAGGGCCGAGGCTCGTTGCCAATCTCGGCCGGAAGCGGCTCATGATCTTGCGCAATCATGGTCTGCTCGCCGCCGGATCGACGATCGCTCAGGCCTTCGCCCGGCTATGGACCCTAAACCGCGCATGCGAAATCCAATTGGCGACAGCGGCGCTCGGCCGTGCCCGTCACATGGCGCCCGACGTCGCAGCGCGCTGCACGCGCGATGCCTTGCAGTTCGATCCCGCATACGGCGCCGGGCAAGACGTGCTTGACGCCCTACTGCGTCAAGCCGATAAGATCGATCCGTCCTACAAGGAGTAACGCGATGAATCTACCTGACCGGCGCGGCGCCCAGCCCATGCGCGTCGCCGTGGTGGGCGCCGGTGCGATCGGCGGCCTGCTCGCCGCTGCGCTCGCCCGTGCGGGCCAGCGCGTGTCGGTGCTCGCGCGCGGCGCGACGTTGACCGCGATTCGTGAGAACGGCATTCGCATCCGCGCACACGACGGCTCGATCGGCGCAGTGCGCGTAGAGGCCAGCGACGATGCGGCCGCGCTGGGCGCGCAAGACTTCGTGGTCCTTGCGTTGAAGGCTCAAGCGCTGCCCGGTCTCGCAGCTTCGCTGCAGCCGCTCGTCGCAGGCGATACAGCCATCGTTTCCGCCATGAATGGTCTGCCGTGGTGGTTTCTGCACGGCCTGGGCGCGCCGCTCGACACCGAGCCCCTTGCCGCCGTCGACCCGGGCGGCTGCGTCTCGGCCGTCCTGCCGGCCGCCCGCGCGCTCGGCTGCGTCGTGCATTTGTCGGCGGCCAACGAAGCACCCGGCATCGTCAAACGCGGACGCGGCAATCGGCTCATCGTCGGCGCCGCCAACGCCGGCCGCGCGGGCGAGGCGCGCAGCTTCGCCTCAACGCTCGCGGCAGGCGGCTTCGACGTGGAGGTCGCCGAGGACATCCGCGCTGAAATCTGGGCGAAGCTTTGGGGCAACATGAACATGAATCCGCTCAGCGCTTTGACCGGTTCCACCTCCGACCGTTTGCTCGACGATCCGCTCACACATACGCTCGCGCTGCGGATGATGGAAGAAGCCGACGCGATCGGGCGACGCCTCGGGTTATCGACCGGGATGTCGGCGCAGGAGCGTGTCGCCGTGACGCGCGAACTGGGCGCGTTCAAGACGTCGATGCTCCAAGATCTGGAAGCAGGCCGCCCGCTCGAAGTCGATCCGATTCTGGGCGTATTCCCCGAGCTAGGCCGCAAGCTCGGCCTGGTCACACCGTTTTGCGATGCAGTGCTCGGCTTGCTGCGTCAACGAGCCGCGAACAACGGCTTGTGAGCGACGCATGGGGTCGAGCGGCGAGCGCTCATCTGAACGCCCCTGCCGATAGCGATAGTCACTGTCTCACGCATCGATTTGTTCGTAGGCGTCGCGGCCGGCACGGGCAAGATCGCGCCAAAGCGCCGCGGGGCAAACATGGCCCAGGGCGCGGCGACCCAGCAGTTCGTCGCACAGCACGGCCAGGCGTCGAAACGAAGCCATCGGTTCGCTCTCGCGCCTTGCGCGCGCGCCGAGCACAATGCTGGCATCGCTCATGGCGCGCTCGAGCGCATGCCATTGGGCGTCTTGAACCGGCTGCCCATGGGCGCCCAATTGTGCGGCAGCACCGGATATGAGAAACAACGCGCGCAACGCGGCGTGCGCCTGCGTGGCGGCAGCCGTGTCACCATGGGTCGCAATTGATTCCATAGACGTAGTGGCGAGAGACATATCGGGGCGTGACGAGGCGTGCAACACGTAGCCGCGCAACTGCCGGCAGCATCTCGATTGTGAGTGCTCAAGGGATTACGGCGTCAGGCCCTTTTACTTTAGATAGGGTAAACACTGGGGACGATGATCAATGCTCGTCGGGCGCGCGGCCCAACCCATGGCGCACTGTGTGTAGCGGATCAAAGCGGCATCGTCTTCGAGCGCAAGCTTCTCGAAGATTTTTTACGCGTACTGATCGTCTGCGGCGTGAGGTCGAGTTCGTCTGCAATACATCGGCCGCAATGCACTCGCCATCAGCGTCGCTTGATGCGGGCGTCGTAGCCCGCTTCATACAGCGCAACGAGGAACTCTTCCGGATAGAGCCACGAGTCGACGTCGATCGCTCGCGTGCGAGCATCCAGCGTCACTTGCGCATCCGGATCGACGCTACCGACGGCCGCGGCAATGCGCGAACTGTCACCATTGCCCGTCAGCTCCGATACTTCGAATCTCATTGCCCCTCCCGTGCATCTGTGTCCGGTGCGCAGCGTCGTGCACGGGCCGCCTCGCGTACCCTGCGGACAGGTGTCACTTTATATCACATTGTGATATATACAAGCGGCCGATTGCCGCGTGCTGACTGCCATTGTCTTGTCTTGCCACGCCGCGCCCTTGATCTTCCTCAACGGTGTTTCGCGGCGCCGCCACGATACTGGCCATCTCAGCCAACCGAACAGGAGTTATCGATGGCCACCTTCATGAAAGCCGCTGTCGTACACGCATTCGGCGAGCCGCTGCGCATCGAACAGGTGCGTGTGCCAACGCCCGAGCCCGATCAAATCCTCGTCAAAATCGAGGCATCTGGCGTCTGTCATACCGATTTGCACGCAGCCGACGGCGACTGGCCCGTGAAACCCTCGCTGCCGTTCATTCCCGGACACGAAGGCGTAGGCTATGTCAGCGCCGTGGGTTCGCGCGTCAAGCATCTGAAGGAAGGCGATCGGGTGGGCGTGCCCTGGCTCTACACGGCCTGCGGCCACTGCGAGTATTGCCAGACCGGCTGGGAAACGCTATGCCACGAGCAGAAGAACACGGGCTACTCGATCAACGGCAGCTACGCCGAGTATGTCGTCGCCGATCCCAACTATGTCGGGCGTCTTCCGGACAACGTCGCGTTCGATGAGATCGCGCCGATTCTGTGCGCGGGGGTCACCGTCTACAAGGGCATTCGCGTGACGGACACCCGGCCGGGCCAATGGATCGCCATCTCCGGCGTGGGCGGCTTGGGCCACGTAGCCGTGCAGTATGCCGTGGCGATGGGGCTGCATGTCGTCGCCGTCGATGTCTCCGACGATAAGCTGCAGCTCGCCCGCACGCTCGGCGCGCAGTTGACCGTCAACGCCGCCACGCAAGACCCCGCCGCGGTCATTCAAAAAGAAATCGGCGGCACGCATGGCGTGCTGGTGACCGCGGTCTCGCGCAGCGCGTTCGCACAAGCGCTCGGTATGGTCAGGCGCGGTGGCACGATCTCGCTGAACGGTCTACCGCCCGGGGATTTTCCGCTGCCGATCTTTTCGACCGTGCTCAACGGCATCACGGTGCGCGGATCGATCGTCGGCACACGGCGTGATTTGCAGGAATCGCTCGATTTCGCCGCCGAAGGCAAGGTGCGCGCCCACATCCACCGCGACCGGCTCGAAAACATCAACGAGATCTTCGCCGCGCTCAAGGCCGGGAAGGTAGACGGACGCATCGTGTTGACGGCCGATTGATCGAGCAAACGCGCGGCGCGGCATGCCGCGTCGCCCACTTTCAAGCCGACGCGAATCGCTATTCGCTCGATCGCTGTCGACTTCGACCTTCGCGGCGGCGCGACCGCGCACGCCGCCCCGATCAGCACGCCACGGCGCCGCCGGCGAAGCCGCGCGGATCGACGCGTTCGCACGAAATCGTCGTCCCGGCCGTGCCTTCGACGAGTCGAACGACGTCGCTCAGCGCACCGATCGCCGCTCTGCGGCCCGTGCGCTCGGCAAAACGCGCCGCCGCCTCCAGGTTCGCGCTCATCGTTCCCGCCGTGCAGGCCAACTCGTGCAGCACGCTCGGGTGCCCATGACGCAGCAGCTTCGAATTGGCCGTGCCCCAATCGAGAAAGACGCCGGGCTTGTCCGTCGCGATGACGAACAGGTCGGCGTTCAGCGTTCTCGCGACGAGCGCTGCGCCATCGTGCTCGTCGATGACGGCGTCGACGCCATGCAAAGCGCCGTCGTCGGCAGTCACAACCGGCATGACGCCGACGGTGCATACGACGACAGCGCCCTGCTCCACCAAACGACGCAGCGCCTCCTCCTGCAGCAATCGCACGGGCTGCGGGCTCGGTACGACGTGCCGATGCGCGATGCCGTCGTGGGCCAGATGCCAGCGTTTCTCCCGTGCGGCGGCGAGCGCGCGCGCCCCCGTGAGCATCGGGCCGACGGCCTTGTTGGGCGAGTCGAACGCGGGATCGGCCCGATCGACCTCAACTTGGGTGTGCAGGGCAGCGCATCGGCGCGCGCTCGGAAGCATGTTGCGCAATTCACGTTGGAAGCTCGTGCCGATTTTCATTGGCGCCGCTTCCCCTTCCGCTTCCGCGTCCGCACGCTCGGTCGAAACAGCGCCACGCTCCCATTCTTCGTGATGAGGGGCTGCATTGGATGAGATCCGATAGCCGTCGCTATGGACGATGACGACGTCGTTGCTCTGCGCGATTCGCGCCAACTGTGCGGCTGCCGAGCGAACGACGAGCGTGTCCGCTCGAGTGCCTTCCTTCCCGCCGAGCCTGTGCAGCGCGTCGTTTGCCAATGCGATCACGATTCGCATGTCCCGATCCCCCCACGGTCGTTGAGCGCGCAAGGCGTCGATCGCTCCGAGATCGCCACGCGCCGTCGTTGCCCAACCCCCTGTATAAACGAAGCGGGCGCGCTCGACTGCGTCCTGGGACACATCCAGCGGCGCAACGTCGGTTCCCGCGGCGGATAACCCGATCCACCGAGCATCGAGCATCGAACACGGCGACCAAGGCAAGTCATGCCATCAGCGCAATCGCATGCCATCAGCGCAATCGTCTTGTGAAACCGCGCATGAAGATCGCAGTTGGGGGTTGCTTGGATCGCTGCCGTTCATTGGGCAGCGGCGATCGCTTCGAACCAATGCGCCGCTGGGACCGCGGTCCTCTTTATATCCAAGCAAACCCTTATGCGGACTTGATCCACGTCAAGCGAGGTTCGACCGTGCAGTCGTTAACATCCTCGAATTGCCCCAACGTGGACGAGCGCGCTTTGCGTCTCCCATTCGTCACGAACCTTCAACGCCGACCGCCATGCATGCCATCTCCGCTCAACTGCTCCCCGATACGCGGCGTCGCCGGCTGCCGCCCGATGTTCGCGTGGCACAAATTCTAGACGCCGCGTACGACGTGTTTTCCACCCGCGGATTTCCGCATACGCGCATCGACGATATCGCGGCGCGTGCGGGGTTGTCCAAAGGCGGCGTCTACGCCCATTTCGACAGCAAGGATGAAATCTTCGAGGCGTTGCTCAATCGCACGTTGAAGCCGATCGGTATCGACGAACCCGGTTTGTGTCGCGATCCGGTCACCGTCGAGCGTATCGTCGATTTGCTCGGCAACCGTCTTTATTCGTGGGCCGTGAGCGCGCCGGCCGTCGCGACGCTGCGCCTGTTGATCGCGGAGAGCGCGCGGGTTCCCAACGCCGTCGAGCGGTGGCGCTGCTACATGGATCGGACGATCGTCGCGGCGGTGCGCACGCTTATCGTCAAAGGCGTGCGCGAGGGTACGCTGCGCGACGGCATCGCTGTGCGATCGCCGTCTCTATTGATCGCGCCGATCGCGCAGGCCTGTCTTGCCGAGGTCCTCCGGACCGCCGAGCGAAAAACTGGCGAACTCGATCGCGCCCGGGCCGATTACGCTCGCTTGTTGCACGAGCTGCTGGCGTTGCGCCACGTGGCCTAGGCGTCCTCGCTCCGCCGGCCGGAAGGTTCGCGGCAGTTGACCAATGTCAACCTGCTTGATCGTCGGCGGGGAACAATGGCGTCCCTAATCGTCGTCGCCCTCTTCTGTCCGTACGATCTCGTAGACGCGAGCGGCTTTCCCATGCACTTCGTAAGCGAACTGCGCTCCCGTAGTTGATCGGAGCGATACTTCGTAACAAACCAACGATGCAGGCCGGCGTTCCGCTGTGACCGGCCTGCCCTCGGGCGCAGCCTGTCAACCGTTGCGCCGCGCGCCCGCGCTCAAGCGCCGGGCGCGTACGAGCTGATAGGGCCGCAGCGCATAGGCCACCGTCCCGAACCCGCTCCAAATATGCACGAGACGCGTGAACGGGAACAGAAAAAACACCGTCATCCCCAGCACCAGATGCAGCTTGAACGGCCACAGCACCGACGCCATGGCGCTCGCATCGGGACGCAGCGTGACGATGCGCTGCGCCCAATCGGCCAATACCAGCATCTCGTGCGCATCGGCGCGCTGTGCGTAGGAGAACGGCAGCGTCAAGAGCCCCAGGCACAATTGCACCCACAGCACGATGAGCAGCGCCAAATCGGTGCGGCGGCTCGTTTTGCGGATGCGCGGATCGAACATGCGTCGATGCAGCAACATCGTCAAACCGATGAAGCAAAGCGTGCCGGCCGTCCCGCCCGATAGGATCGCCAGCATTTGCTTTTGCGAAGCAGTGATGAAGATCGAGTAAAGCGCGTGCGGGGTCAGCAGGCCTAGCGTGTGGCCGAACAGCAAGAACAGCACCCCCACGTGAAAGAGATTGCTGCCCCAACGCAACTGGGCGTGCCGCAGCAACTGCGACGAATCGCTCTTCCACGTGTACTGAGCCCGCTCGAACCGTCCCAGACTGCCGATCAAGAACACCGTCAGGCAGATGTACGGATAGACCGAAAAAAAGAACGTATTCAAAGAAGTGCTCATGTCCGTACTCCTTGCGCCGCGTTCAAAGCAGCGTGTGAATCGGCCGCCGCGGCACGGCGCACGATGCGCACCGGCTGAGGTTGACCTGCTCCTTGCTGCCCCGCGTTGCCGCAGCCGTCGAATGCGGCGGGCTCCTGCCACGCTTCGTCGATGTCGAGTTCGGGCTCGGGCGGCTGAGCCGGCACGGCGCTATCGACGCCCGCGACGTCGAGCAACGCCCCCAGCACCGCGGCGTAGGCGCTTCCGCGCTTTTCGACGGCGCCGTAAATGCGTTGCACGATGTGCGCGACTTCCCCGAGCAACGCAACCGCCGCTTCGCGCGGCTGCGTCGATGCGTATTCGAGCAACACCGTCAAATGATCGGGCAGTTCGTCCGTGTTCAACGCGAGCCCGGCCTGCTCGTAGGTCGCGATCAAATCGAGCATGGCCGGGCCACGCTCGCGCGAATCGCCGTGCACGTGCTCGAACAAATGCAGCGCAGTGCCGCGGCCGCGGTCGAACAATTCGACATAGGCCGCTTCCGCTTCGAGCTCGTCGGCGCCGCGGATCGACCCCAGCAGGGCCTCGATCCGTTCGAGGCGGGCCGGGCCGAGCACGGCGCTCGCACGCAGCGCATCGCTTACTTCGTCCAGATGCACGCGCCACGAGGCATCGGGATAGCGCAGCAGGAAAGCCAGCGCGCGCAGCGTTTGCGCGAACGCTGCCTGCCGTGGGTCCAATCGTGCCATGGTCACTCCTCCACCTTGATCGGAATCGTCCGCTTGCCTTCGCCGCCGAACAGGCTCGGCTCCTCGTCGCCATGATTGCAGCCGTTGCCGAAGCTGAAGCCGCAACCGCCGCGCATATCGAACGCGTCCTCGGCATATTCGCGATGCGAGGTGGGGATCACGAAGCGATCCTCGTAGTTCGCGATCGCCATTACGCGGTACATCTTCTCCATCGTCTCCAGGCTCAAGCCCACTTGACGCAGCACCGTATCGTCGGTCACGCCGTCGACGTGCTTGGCGCGCTGATACGCACGCATGGCCAGCATGCGCTCGAGCGCCCGCACGACCGGCGCTTCGTCGCCTGCCGTCAACAGGTTGGCCAAGTACTTCACGGGAATGCGCAACTGGCTGACGTCGGGAATCGCACCGTTCGCACCGATGTGGCCCGCTTGCGCGGCGCCCGTGATGGGCGAAAGCGGCGGCACGTACCACACCATCGGCAACGTGCGGTATTCGGGGTGCAGCGGCAAGGCCACTTGCCATTGCACCGCCATCCGGTACACGGGGCTGTTGCGCGCAGCCTCGAGCCAGTTCTCGGGCACGCCGTCGCGGCGCGCGGCCTCGATCACGGCCGGATCGTGCGGGTCGAGGAAGACGTCCAACTGCGCGCGATACAGGTCCTTGTCGTTTTCGACGCTGGCCGCCGCTTCGATGCGATCGGCATCGTAGAGCAGCACGCCCAGATACCGAATGCGCCCGACGCAGGTTTCCGAGCAGACGGTCGGCTGCCCCGCTTCGATGCGCGGGTAGCAGAAGATGCATTTCTCCGCTTTACCCGACTTCCAGTTGTAGTAAATCTTCTTGTACGGGCATCCGCTCACGCACATGCGCCAGCCGCGACACTTGTCCTGGTCTATCAAAACGATGCCGTCTTCCTCGCGCTTATAGATCGAGCCCGAGGGGCACGATGCGACGCAGGCCGGATTCAGGCAGTGCTCGCACAGGCGCGGCAGGTACATCATGAACGTGTTTTCGAACTGTCCGTAGATGTCCTTCTGAATCGCCTCGAAGTTGCTGTCTTGGCTGCGCTTTGAAAACTCGCCGCCGAGAATCTCCTCCCAGTTCGGGCCGCCGGTGATCTTCTCCATCGGCTGGCCCGTGATGAGGCTGCGCGGGCGCGCCGTCGGCGCCGCCTTCATCTCGGGCGCGCTTTGCAGGTGGTCGTAGTCGAACGTGTAAGGCTCGTAGTAGTCGTCGATCTGCGGCAGGTTCGGGTTCGCGAAGAGGCGCGAAAGCACCTTCAGCTTGCCGCCTTGGCGCGGCTCGATCGAACCGTCCTTTTTCCGAATCCAGCCGCCGTTCCACTTCTCCTGGTTCTCCCATTGCTTCGGGTAGCCTACGCCAGGCTTGGTCTCGACGTTGTTGAACCAGGCGTATTCCATGCCGGGCCGGTTCGTCCAGACGTTCTTGCAGGTGACGCTGCAGGTATGACAGCCGATGCATTTGTCCAGATTCAGCACCATGCCGATTTGGGCGCGCACTTTCATTTTTCAGCTCCTTGCGTTTGCGCCGCGCTTACCGCAGCAGCGGGCTCGTCGAGCCAATCGACGCGCCGCATCTTGCGCACGACCACGAATTCGTCGCGGTTCGTGCCGATCGTTCCGTAATAGTTGAAGCCGTAGCTCAGTTGCGCGTAGCCGCCGATCATGTGCGTCGGCTTCAGCACGATGCGCGTCACCGAGTTATGGATCCCGCCGCGCGCGCCCGTGATTTCCGAACCGGGCGTGTTGATGATTTTTTCCTGCGCGTGGTACATGAGCACCATGCCGGGGTTGACGCGCTGGCTGACGACCGCCCGCGCCGCGATCGCGCCGTTGACGTTGAACAGCTCGATCCAGTCGTTGTCCTCGATGCCGGCGCGGCGTGCGTCGTCCTCGCTGAGCCACACGCAAGGGCCGCCGCGATTGAGCGTGAGCATCAGCAAGTTGTCGCTGTACGTGCTGTGAATGCCCCACTTTTGGTGCGGCGTGATGAAGTTCAGCACGATCTCGGCGTTGCCGTTCGGCTTGACGCCGTTCATCAACGCCGTCGCCTTCAAATCAACCGGCGGCCGGTAGGTCGAGAAGCCTTCGCCGAACGCGATCATTCAAGGATGGTCTTGATAGAACTGCTGACGGCCCGTGAGCGTGCGCCATGGAATCAGCTCGTAGACGTTCGTGTAGCCGGCGTTATAGCTGACGGTTTCGCTCTCGATGCCGCTCCAAGTGGGCGAGCTGATGATCTTGCGCGGCTGCGCTTGCACGTCTCGGTAGCGAATCTTTTCGTCCTCGCGCGGCACGGCCAGATGACTGTGATCGCGTCCCGTCGCCTTGGACAACGCTTCCCACGCCTTGACCGCCACATGCCCGTTCGTCTCCGGCGCGAGTTGCAGAATCACTTCGCAGGCATCGATGTCGGTGACGATGCGCGGCATCCCGCGTGTGACGCCTTCCTCTTCCGTCAAACCGTTCAGTTCCCCCAACTGTTTGACTTCGATCTCCGTTTTCCACGCGATGCCCTTGCCGCCGTTGCCGATCTTCGACATGAGCGGGCCGAGCGCCGTGAAGCGTTTGTACACGTTCGGATAGTCGCGTTCGACTAGCGTCACTTGCGGCGCGGTCTTGCCCGGGATTGCGCGGCACTCCCCTTTGCGCCATTCGCGCACTTCGAACGGCTGTGCGAGCTCGCCCGGCGTGTCGTGCATGAGCGGCGTCATCACGACATCCTCTTCCACGCCCAGGTGCCCCGGGCAGACTTCGCTGAACGCTTTTGCGAAACCCTTGTAGATTTCCCAATCGGAACGCGATTGCCAGACCGGGTCCACGGCCGCCGAGAGCGGGTGGACGAACGGATGCATGTCGCTCGTATTGAGGTCGTTCTTTTCGTACCAGCTCGCCGTCGGCAGCACGATGTCGGAATACAGGCAGGTTGTGCTCATGCGGAAGTCGAGCGTGACGAGCAGATCGAGCTTGCCCTCGGGCGCTTGCGCGTGCCAGTTCACTTCTTGCGGTTTGGCGTCGTCCGGGCCCAGGACCTTGCCCTGCACGCCGTTGCTCGTGCCGAGGAAGTGCTTGCAGAAGTACTCGTGTCCCTTGCCGGACGATCCCAGCAAGTTCGAACGCCACACGAACATGTTTCGCGGCCAATTCTCGGGCGCATCCGGATCTTCGCAGCTCATTTGCAAGCTGCCGCTCTCCAAACCCTGCGCGACGAAGTCGCGGATGTCCTTGCCGTCCGCCGCGGCCATTTGCGCGAGATGCAGCGGGTTCGTCTTCAACTGCGGCGCGCTTGGCAGCCACCCCATCCGCTCGGCGCGAACGTTGTAGTCGATCATGCTCGCCTGCGCGTGCGAGGCGTCGGCGAGCGGCGAGGCGATTTCGTCGGGGCTCAGCTTTTCATAGCGCCATTGATCGGTGTGCGCATAGAAGAAGCTCGTGCTGTTCGTCTGGCGCGGCGGCCGCACCCAGTCGAGCGCGAACGCGAGCGCGGTCCAGCCCGTTTGCGGCCGCAGCTTTTCCTGGCCGACATAGTGTGCCCACCCGCCGCCGCTGCGGCCGATGCAGCCGCACATCATCAACAAGTTGATGACGCCGCGGTAGTTCATGTCGGCGTGATACCAGTGATTCATGGCGGCGCCGATGATGACCATCGACTTGCCGTGCGTCTTGTCCGCGTTCTCGGCAAACTGGCGCGCCAGCGCAACGATCTGTCCGCGTGCGACGCCCGTGATCGATTCGGCCCACGCCGGCGTATAGGCGGCGTCCGCGTCATAGCTCGAAGCGCCGCTGCCCAACCCGCGGTCCACGCCGTATTGCGCGGCTTGCAAATCGAAAACGGTCGCCACGAACGTTTCGTTCGCGCCTTGTTCGCCCGCAAGCGCGAGGCGCACCGCCGGCACGCGGGCCACGCTGATGCGGCCGCTTTGCTCGTTCGCCGGGAAATGCGGGTTCTGCACGCCACCGAAGTAAGGGAACGCCACATCGACGATTTCGTGCGCCTGCACGCCATCTTCGAGCACCGACAGTTTCAGGCTCGCGGCTTCCCCGCTTTGCGCATCTTTCTCTTCGAGATTCCACTTGCCGGCATCGTCGCGCCCCTCCGCTCCCCAGCGGAAACCGATCGAGCCGTTGGGCAACACGACACGGCCCGAACGATCGAAAGCGACGGTCTTCCATTCGGGATTGTTGTCCTGCCCGAGCCGCCCGTCGAAGTCGGTCGCGCGCAGATAGCGATCGGGCACGAGCGTCGTGCTGCCGTCGGGCAACGTGTGCCGCTTAAGCATCACGAGCATCGGCATGTCGGTGTAGCGGCGCACGTAGTCGTCGAAGTACGCGCTGCGCTTGCGGAAGAAGAACTCCGTCAGCACGACATGGCCCATCGCCATCGCAAGCGCGGCGTCCGTGCCCTGCTTCGGATGCAGCCAGAGATCGGCGAGCTTGGCCACTTCGCTGTAGTCGGGCGTGATCGCGACCGTCTTCGTGCCCTTGTAGCGCACCTCGGTGAAGAAGTGCGCGTCGGGCGTGCGCGTTTGCGGGACGTTGCTGCCCCAGGCGATGATGAACGTCGAGTTGTACCAGTCGGCGGATTCCGGCACGTCCGTTTGTTCGCCCCATACTTGCGGGCTTGCGGGCGGCAGATCGCAATACCAATCGTAGAAGCTCATGCACACGCCGCCGATCAAGCTCAGGTAGCGGCTGCCCGCTGCGTAGCTGACCATGCTCATGGCGGGGATCGGCGAAAAACCGATGACGCGATCGGGCCCGTGGCGCTTGATCGTATAGACGTTCGCCGCTGCGACGAGTCGATTGACCTCGTCCCACGAACTGCGCACGAAGCCGCCCATGCCGCGCACCTGCTGATAATCGCGCCTTGCTTCGTCGCTTTCGACGATCGACGCCCAAGCTTCGACCGGATCGGTGAGCTGCGCGAGCGCCGCGCGCCAGCGCTTGAGCAGACGGCCCCGCACCATCGGGTATTTGACGCGATTCGCGCTATACAGGTACCAGGAGTACGAAGCGCCACGCGCGCAACCGCGCGGCTCGTGATTGGGCATGTCCCACCGGGTGCGTGGATAGTCCGTCTGCTGGGTTTCCCAGGTGACGATGCCGCCCTTCACGTAGATCTTCCACGAGCAGGAGCCCGTGCAATTGACGCCATGCGTGCTGCGCACGATCTTGTCGTGCGACCACCGATTGCGATAGGCATCCTCCCACTGGCGATTCTCGCCAGTGGTTACGCCGTGCCCTTCCGAAAAGCGCTCGGACGGCAGCGCAAAGTGAATCAGACGATCGAGAAAGTGACTCATGGATGCTCCGAACTCAACAAGGCATCGGTGCTCGGCGGCGCGCGTAGTGCCACCAAGTCACCGCGATACAGATCAGATAAAAGCCGATGAACAGGTACAGCGCCGCCTCGGGGCCGCCGGTCAGCTTGATCGAGCTGCCGTAGCTCTTCGGAATGAAGAAGCCGCCGTATGCGGCCATCGCCGCCGTGAAACCGAGCGTCGCCGCGGCTTCGGTGTTGCCTTGCTTGGTCGCGCGCTCGACGGCGTCGCGATCGCGCGGATCCGCTTCGCGCAAATTCAACGCGAGAAAGATCGCGGGAATCATGCGGAAGGTCGAACCGTTGCCGATGCCGGTCGTGAAGAACAGCGCGAGGAAGCTTATGAAGAAGCCGCCGAAGCTGCCGCCCGACGGCCCCGACGGCAAGAAGAACAGCACCCCGCCCACCGCCAGCGCCATGACCATGAAGTTCCACAGCGTGACCCGCGCGCCGCCGAGCTTATCGGCGAGCCAGCCGCCGAAAGGCCGCACGATCGCGCCGATCAGCGGGCCGAGCCAGGCGTAGGCGAGCGGATTGATGATGGGGAACTCGTTCTTGATCAGCAGCGGGAAGCCGGCGGCATAACCAATGAACGAACCGAAGGTGCCCAGATACAGGAGGCACATGAGCCAGTTGTGCTTGCGGCGGAAAATCGCCGCTTGCGCAGCGAACGAGGCTTTCGCTTGGGCGATGTCGTTCATGCCGAACCAGGCGGCGATCGAGGCGACGGCAATCCACGGCACCCAAATGAATGCTGCGTTCTGCATCCACACTTGGGACGTATGACCGGCCTTGATGATCGTCTGCGGGGCACCGCCGAAGATGCCGAGCACGCCGGCCGTGACGACGAGCGGGCTCAGGAATTGAACGACGGACACGCCGAGGTTGCCGAGTCCCGCATTCACGCCGAGCGCGGACCCCTTGCGCTCCTTGGGAAAGAAGAAGCTGATGTTGGCCATGCTCGAGCTGAAGTTGCCGCCGCCGAAGCCGCACAGCAATGCCAGCACGAGCATCGTCGTGTAAGGCGTCGTGTTGTCTTGCACCGCGAAGCCGATGCCGAGTGCGGGCACGAGCAGCGAAGCGGTGGACACGGCGGTCCAGCGCCGGCCGCCGACGAGCGGAACCATGAACGAGTAAAAGATGCGCAACGTCGCGCCGCTGAGCGCCGGGGCCGCCGCGAGCCAGAAGAGTTGGTCGGTCGAGTACTTGAAACCGAGCGCAGGCAAGCTCACCGCAACGACGCTCCATACCTGCCAGATCGCGAACGCCAGGAACAGCGCCGGCACCGAGATCCACAGGTTCAACTTCGCGACAGCATCGCCCTCGCGTTCCCAAAAAGCTTTGTCTTCCGGCGTCCAGATTTCCAGCGTATGACCGCTTCGCTGCGTCAGCGAACGGATGTGCATGACGACACCTCTATGGATTGGATTGGGCGTCGGCGTCGCGGCTGATTCGACAGGTGTTGCGAGCAAGCTCGCGCCGACGACTGAGAAGCTAACCGGTCGACGCGTTGCGCAAATTGATGCGGATCAACTAGGTCAAAGAGTGATATTTCACGCGACAAGATGTCCGAAGCGACGCTGTCACGTTCATGTCAGGTGTTGACGCGCGTCAAAGTCGCGCAAGCGGGAGGGGGGCAGAATCGATCGAGTTGCAGCCGTGCGAGCGCGGCGAGGGACGAACGCCGCACGGCGGGCAATGGCGCGAAACACGGACGGCGCCCCGGGCGGGACGCCCGCGCTATTACGGAATCAAGTACGGTGAGATGCGCTTGAGCGCGTTTTCCACGTACGCCTCTTTCTCGCCCACGGGCGCCACGTAATGCAGCGCCGAAGCGGCGGCGTCGATCCCTTCCGTCCGCGCAATGATCCACGCCGCGAGATAAGGCGAGGCCATGCAGCCGCCCGCCGTCGCGACGTTCCTTTTCGCGAAAAACGGCTGATCGAGCACCTCCACCCCGGCCTCTCGCACCCAAGGCTTCGTCGTCAAATCCGTGCAAGCGGCCATGCCCTCTAGCAGGCCCAGTTTCGCCAAAATCAGCGCGCCCGAGCACTGTGCCGCAATCAACTGGCGGCTCGGATCGAGCGCGAGACGCGACAACAGCTGCGCATCGGCGACGATTTCGCGCGTCTTCACGCCGCTGCCGACCAGCACGGCATCCGCGGCACCGGCGTCCTCGAGCATGGACTGCGCGCGCACGCAGACGCCGTTCATCGAGATCACCTCGCCTTGCGGGCAACACAGCGATACGCGCCAATCCGCCTTTTTGATGCGGTTGAGCACACCCAGCGCGATGAGGGAGTCGAGTTCGTTGAAACCGTCGAAGGTGAGAATGGCGATATGCATAGGATTTAGCGGGGTAGCGCCTTGTATGGGTTCGGAGGTGAACTATCCTATGCGCAATGCGCCGCGTAATCAAAAGAAGAATGGCAAGCGGTGCGATTGACGCCAATCAACGTGAGGACAGCCGCGCGCACCTACGACAGCTGCAACGGTAGCGTAGGCTCCGCAGGCGCGCGAATAGAAACCAGGGCCGCATCACCGCGGCAAGGAGCATCGCATGGACGACAGCTACGAGCGCCGAGCCCTGCTGCTGCATTTGGGCAGCGTATTGCAGACGACGAGCCTTCTGATGGAACACGAGCGCGGCGACGAAACGCTCGCGGAACTGATCGAGGCGCAGCCGCTGCTCGCCGACGTCCCGCTTCTCGAATACAGCTACCAGCAGATGACCGTGCGCGATCTTGCGGCGGCCGCTTTGCGCGCGTTCTGCTTGTGGCCGCGGTTGCTGTTGGAAGCGCGGCTCGATCGCGCGGCCCTTGCCGCTTCGGTACGTGAGCATCTATTCCGCGACAACGCGCAGGGCTGGTCTTCTTATGCCGCGTCGCTGCAATCGGAGGTCGCGTGGTTCGGGAGACCGGCGGCCGTAGCGCACGGCCGCCGCAACGACGACGACGCGCGCCGTAGCGCGTAGCGCGCCCGCCCCGCTCGCACGCCGGGCGGACGAACCGCTCAATGCGCCTTCGGCTGAAACCCCGGTGCGCCCACCTGCCAGAGCGAGAACGCCCATTCATCGGCGAAACGATCGGCCGTTTGCTTGACGCTCGAGCCGATGCCATGCCCCGCATCGTAGTCGACGCGCAGCAGCACTGGCCGCCCGCTCGAGGTCGCCGCCTGCACGCGTGCCGTCATCTTCAACATGTGCCACGGCGACACGCGCGGATCGTTGGCGCCCGTCGTGAACATGACCGCCGGATACGGCGTCCCGTCATGAATGTGCGCATACGCGCTCATCGCATACAGCCCGTGAAACCCCGCTTCGTTCGACGTCGAGCCCATCTCGGGAACGTTCGGCGGCCCGTTGGGCTCGGTCTCGAAGCGCAACGCGTCCGATACGCCGACATCGTCGAGCACCACGCGGAACAATCCCGGATCGATGGTCAACGCGCCGCCCATCACGATCCCGCCCGCGCTGCGGCCGTTCGCCACCAAATAGCGGCGCTGCGTGTAGCCCCGATCGATCATGTACTGCGCGCCCGCCAGGAAGTCGAACATCGTATTGATCTTCCAGCGCTTCTGGCCCGCGCGATGCCAGGCATCGCCGTACTCGCCGCCGCCGCGCATGTGCACGACCGTCATGATGCCGCCCTGCTCGAACCAAGCGCGCCATGCGCTCTGATAGTTCGGATCCAGCGACAGGCCGTAACTGCCGTAGCCGTAGATGAGGGTGGGGTGCGAGCCGTCGCGCCGGATGCCCTTCTTCGAAATGATCGAAATCGGCACGCGGGTGCCGTCGTAGCTCGTCGCGAAGGTTTCCTGCGCTTCGAGCTCGTCGGACTCGGTCTTCGACGGCGGAATCAATCCGGTATCGGTCGCGGCTTGCGCGCCGGGCGCATAGGCCACCTCGCGCGGCGCCTTGATCCAGCCGCGCAACTCGAACATCACGCCCGGCAGCTTCGCATCGGGCTTGAGATCGCGAATCGAGCCCGCGAACGGTAGCCCGATCGTGCGCTCGTCTTTGCCATCCAAACTCGTGCGATGCAACTCGAACGTCGCGCCCGCGCGCTCGGCCAGATAGATGCCATCGCTTGCGAGCGTGAAGGTGTCGATGACGTTGGCCCCTTCCGGTACGACAATCCGCGCGTGTGCGAGATCGGGATGCGCCAGCGGCGCCGATACGAGCCGGAAACGCGGGGCGTCTTTGCCCGTCAATGCGTATAGGCGATCGCCGCGCAGTTGCACGTCGACGACGCCGTCCTCGGGGCTCGCAATCTTTTTCCAGGGCGTGTCGGCGCCGTGGATATCCGCGACTCGAGCGACGTAGAAAGTGTTCGGATTGTCGTCCATATTGTGATTCGCCACGGCGACGGCGTAGGGCGAATCGGGCGAGACCAACACATAGGCGCCCTGCCCCTCCGGCACGTCGAGCTTGGGCGACACGCCGCGGCCGAAGACCGCCTCGTCGCCTTCGCCGTCGGCATGCCGGCCGAGCACGTGCAACCGTGTCACGGCGTTGTACTCGCTCAATGCGGGCGGCGTATCGGGGCCGGCCTGCGGGTAGCGCAGATAAAAGAACGAGCGGTTATCGTTGCGCCACGAGACGACGCAAGCGCTCGTGCGATCGATCGCTTCGGTGAGCGTTTTGCCGCTTTCCACATCGACCACATGCAGCACGCTCTTCTCGGAGCCGCCCTCCGAAATGCCGTAGGCCACATAGCGCCCATCCCACGACGGCGCATACCAATCGAGCGCGAAGTGGCGCGCGGGATCGGTCGAGAGCGCGGCCGGATCGACGAGCACGTGCTCTTGTCCATCCACGCCGTCGCGATACGCGAGCTTGAAGAGGTTTTCGCCCGCGGCGGCCGTTTGATAAAACAGGCGATGACCGCGGCGCGTGAAATCCATACGCCGCAAATCGCCGCCCATCAACGTTTCGATGCGCGCGGCGAGTGCGTCTCGCCCGGGAATCGCGGCCAACGTGCGGCGTGTGTAGTCGTCCTGCGCTTTCATCCAGGACTGAACCTCGGGGTCCTTGAGGTTCTCCATGTAGCGGTAATTGTCGACGAACGGCGTGCCGAAGTAAGTGTCGGTCACAGGGCGCACCGGGGCGACGGGAGGGGTGTCGGCAGACCAAGCGGCGCTCGAGGCGGTCAAGCAAGACAGCAGCAGCGTTACGACCCAAAGAGACTTGTTTCGTTTCATTGTTGTGATCGCTCCAAGTAACGACGCGCAAGATTAACGCGCGCGGGCCGCGGCGATAGTAGAGAACTTGTTCGAATGACGCGGCGAATGGCGCATGGGTGCGTGGGGGATCGCCGGCGCCGCGATCGGGCTCCCCGGCGATGCTTTGCGACCCTTTGCGATACGCAACGTCTCGCCCGCATCGGAAGTGTCCCGCATCACACCGCAGAGGTAGAGGCGGCTTCGAATTCACAGGCGACGATGTCGATGAACGCTTGCACTCGCGCGGTCTTATACAGATCGGTATGCGTCACGAGCCAAACGTCGAAGTGGTCGCAGCGCTTGGGCATGACCCGGACGAGCTCGGGCTCGTCATCGGCTCGAAAGCACGGCAACTCGGTGACGCCAAGGCCGCAAATGGCCGCCTCGAACAGCATCATCGTCGAAGAGGTTTGAAAGGCGATCCTCCCGCGATGAGTCGGCTCGCCGCATAATGCTTCCCACATCGACGGCAGCACGGGCCGCTGATACATCACGAGATCGTGTCCTTCGAACGCCTCGCCCTCGCGCGGCGCGCCGCGTGCCGCCAGATAAGCGCGCGAAGCGTAGATGCCCGATTCCAGTTGCGCCAGGCGGCGCACGATTAGGTCGGGCGACTCGGGCCGGAGCGTGCGAATCGCGATGTCGGCCTCGCGCCGCGTCAGATTGGCCACGCCCGGCGATGTCACGCAGATGACTTCGATGCCCGGATGCGCCGCTCGCAGCTTCGCGATCGCGGGCACGACGAAGCGCTTGCCGAGCGAATCGGTAGTCGCCACGCGTATCGCACCGCACAATTGGTCATCCATGCCAACGATGCGCCGCTCGACTTGATGCACGGCTTGCTCCATCGCCTCGCACGGCCCGATCAGCGCTTCTCCGGCCGGCGTCAGCACGTACATCGCCGGCGTCCGCAAAAAAAGGCGCGCCGATAGCGCCTGCTCGAGCGCCGCGATGCGGCGGCCGACCGTCGCTTGATCCACGCCCAGGCGCGCCGCCGCGCCGCGCAACGTGCCCGTGCGCGCCACCGCCAAGAAAAAACGTGCGTTGTCCCAGTTTGTCATTGGTGCCTACGAACCTGCGTGCACATGGGTGAAGATGATGCATTTTTGCATCACAGCCGTGCAAATTCACTGCTTTATCGCAGCGCCTCCAGTTTATAGACTGGCGGCATTGAACACCATGCACCGAGCCGGAGGCTTCCATGACCGACTGCATCGCTTCATCGCTTCCATCCGCGCCCTGCGGCAACCGGCACGCCGCCGTTAGGCAGCGCTTCACGCTCGCCTTCGTGGCGAGCGGCATGTTCATGGCTGTGCTCGATACGACGATCGTCAACGTCGCTCTGCCCGCGATGCGCGCCCACTTGGGCGCCTCCGTCGGCGCACTCGCGTGGATCGTCGATGCCTATACGCTCAGCTTTGCGGCGCTGATCCTCGCCGGTGGCGTCGCATCGGACCGCTTCGGCGCGAAAACCGTCTACCTCTGCGGATTGGCGTCGTTCGTTCTCGCCTCGGCGGCATGCGGGCTCGCGCCGTCGGTCGCGCTCTTGATCGCGGCGCGCTTCGCCCAAGGCATCGGCGCGGCGCTGTTCCTCCCCGCGTCCCTCGCCATCGTGCGCGCGACGTTCGATGACCCGGCGCAGCGCGCCAAAGCGATTGCGGCGTGGGCCGGCATCGCGTCGGTCGCCGCTGCGATCGGCCCCGTGGCGGGCGGACTGCTCGTGGACGCTTTCGGCTGGCGCAGCGCATTTCTCGTCAACTTGCCGACCGGAATCGCCGCGCTGGCCGGCGCAGCGATGGTTGTTCGCGCAACCAATCCGGCAAAATCCCGCCGTTTCGACTGGGTCGGACAGATCGCTAGCACGGTTGCGCTTGCCGCGCTCTGTTTCGCCGCAATCGAGTTGCCGACGCGAGGCATCGGCGCGCGCGAAGTCCATGTCGCCTTTGCACTCGCGGTCATCGCCACTGGGCTGCTGATCGTTGCCGAGCGCCGCGCCGCTGATCCCATGGTGCCGCTTGCGTGGTTTCGCAATGCGACGTTCGTCGCGATGAACGTGAGCGGCACGCTCGTCTATGTCGGCTACTTCGGTCTGCTGTTCGTGCTGAGCCTGTATTTGCACGGCGTACGCGGCCTCGATGCACGGCACACCGGGCTTGCAATGTTGCCAATGGCCGCGAGCCTTTCGCTGGGCAATGTGCTCGCCGGAAAGCTGCAAGCGCGTGCGAGCGCAACGCATCTCATGACGATCGGCCTCGCGCTCGCGACCGTCGCGGGACCGGCGATGGCGCTAGCGCTCGAATGGAACGCCGCGTGGGGACTCGTCTTCGTGGCCATGACAGCGTTCGGGATCGGCACCGCGCTCTCGGTGCCGCCGATGATTGCGACCGTTCTGGAACAAGTGCCCGGTGAATCCGCGGGCGTCGCATCGGGCCTGCTCAATGCGTTGCGTCAAGCCGGAAGCTTGTTGGGTGTCGCGTTCGCCGGCGCGGCGACCCTGTTGTGTGCGCAACTGTCGACGGCTTTGATCGTGGTCGGCGTCATGGCAGGCCTCGTTTATGCGGGCTCCGCTTTTCTGGCGGCTCGATCGGCAGGCACCGCGCGAGCCGCGGCGACGGGTATTACCGGTTCGCGAACCCGGCATGCGGCCGAGAATTGGGATTAATCTGACGGCGGAACAGCATTGCCGTACAGCAACGAAAAATCTTGCGCGCAATGCACCGTTTTTGGACGGAAAGCGAGCGAATACGGCAAAACCGCGCAACATCCCGTGTGCGCTTTCGCAGGACACGCGTCGAAGCATTCCTAAAATGGATTTGACGGTAATCCTGGCTCGTATATGCTCATCTTTAGGGTCTAGCCGGTGATGTGTCGTAACCCATGATTGCTGCGCCACACTGCGCCGCATCGGTCGATGCTCGGCACCGGCTCGGACCGGGCGTCCGTTCTATTGCGCCACGCACCTGGGCGCGGGACGCGCAACACCCTGAACATCACCGAGTCGAGTGTCATCGTGAGAGTCCGAGGCCCTTTGGTTAGATGGAATCGCAGCACGCGCGCGAATCGTTTCCGCGCCGGCCGCGCCATCGCCGACGGCTGCACCGGCAAACTTACGTTTCGCCGGTTTCTGTCCGTCTTCACCGTCCTTTCCCGCCGCTCCATTCGCCGCCATAACGTCACGTCGGCTCGCGCGCATATCGCCGTGCATATCGACGACGCGTCCTCGTTGCTGCCGTAGCGCCTCCTTCCCGTCGCAACTCATCCAGCGCTTTGCGCATGCGGTTCACGCCAGCCCGGCGTGCGGATCGGCACGCGCCTAGCAAAAGCCCCGCTCGCACCGCACACGCCAGCAACGGGCGTCCATCATCCGCCATTAGTTAGTTATGCTAAACAAACCACTCGTCGGCGTGATCGCCAACACGACCGAATTCGGCGCCCACCCGGCGCACGTCGCCGGCGACAAATATGTCATGGCCGCCGTAGACGGCGCACAGGCGCTCACGGTCATCGTGCCCGCACTCGGAACACGGCAATCGAGCGAAGACATGCTGCAAGCGCTCGATGGCCTCCTCTTCACCGGCAGCGCGTCCAACGTCGAACCGCATCGCTACGGCGGCGAGCCGAGCGAGCCAGGCACGCTGCACGACCGCGCGCGCGACGCAACGGCGCTACCGCTCATGCGCGCCGCCATCGACGCGGGCGTGCCCGTGCTTGCCATCTGCCGCGGATGCCAAGAGATGAACGTCGTCTACGGCGGCACGTTGCATCAACGCGTGCATGAAGTCGAGGGCCTCGGCGATCATCGCGAGCGCCACGCCGATCCGCTCGATGTCCAATACGGCCCTGCCCATCCCATTCGCCTCGTCGAAAACGGCTTGCTGTGCTCGCTGAACGGCGGCCGCGTGCAGGCGCGCGTCAACTCGCTGCATACGCAGGGAATCGCCGCGCTCGCGCCGCAGCTCATCGTCGAGGCCATCGCCCCCGACGGTCTGATCGAAGCCATCCGCCCGGCCGATGCGCGCGCGTTCGCGCTCGGCGTGCAGTGGCACCCCGAATGGAAGCATGCGGATGATCCGCTCTCGCGCGCCATCTTTCGCGCCTTCGGCGAGGCATGCCGCGCGCGGCTAAGCGCGCGCACGGCTCATAGCCTCGCCTAAGCGCGCAACCGACGCGCCCATCACAACGAACCGAGAAAAGCCATGCAAGTCATCGACGAGTTTCTTCGCAAGCACCACATCACAGAGATCGAGGCGATCATCCCCGATATGGCCGGCATCGCGCGCGGCAAGATCATTCCGCGCAGCAAGTTCGAAGCGGGCGAAGCGATGCGCCTGCCGCAAGCGGTCATGATTCAGACCGTCACCGGCGAATATCCCGATGACGGCGGTCTCACCGGCGTCACCGATCCCGACATGCTCTGTGTGCCCGATCCGTCGACGATCCGGCTAATCCCATGGGCAGTCGATCCCACCGCGCAAGTGATCCACGACTGCGTGAAGTTCGACGGCACGCCGGTGGCAATTTCGCCACGACGCGTACTGCGCCGCGTGCTCGAGTTGTACGAAGCGAAGGGTTGGAAGCCTGTCGTTGCGCCCGAACTCGAGTTCTATCTGGTCGAAGTCAACAAGGATCCCGACTTGCCGCTGCGCCCGCCCGTGGGCCGCACGGGCCGCGCGGAAACGGGCCGCCAAGCGTATTCCATCGAGGCCGTCAACGAGTTCGATCCGTTGTTCGAGGACATCTACGAGTACTGCGACATTCAAGAGCTAGAGGTGGACACCTTGATCCACGAGGTGGGCGCGGCGCAGATGGAGATCAACTTTTTGCACGGCGACCCGCTCAATCTCGCCGACCGCGTCTTTCTATTCAAGCGCACAGTGCGTGAAGCGGCGTTGCGTCACCACATGTACGCCACCTTCATGGCCAAGCCGATGGAGGGGGAACCGGGCTCAGCCATGCACGTGCATCAGAGCTTGGTGGATGCCGAGACGGGCCGCAATTTGTTCACGGGCAGCGAAGGCGAGCCCACCGAACTGTTCTATCAATACATCGCGGGTCTGCAAAAATACACGCCCGCGCTCATGCCGATTTTCGCGCCGTACATCAATTCGTACCGCCGCCTGTCACGCTTCATGGCCGCGCCGATCAATGTCCAATGGGGCTACGACAACCGCACCGTGGGCTTTCGCATTCCGCATTCCGCTCCCGCCGCACGACGCATCGAGAATCGCATCCCGGGGGTCGACTGCAATCCCTATCTGGCGATTGCCGGCACGCTGGCCGCGGGCTACCTCGGACTCACGCAACGCCTCGTGCCGACCGAGCCGCTTGCAAACGACGGCTATCGCATGCCCTATCAATTGCCGCGCAATTTGGAGGAAGGCCTGACGCTGATGGGCGCTTCCGAACCGCTTGCCTCCATTCTCGGCGAAACCTTCGTGAAAGCGTTTCTCGCGCTGAAGGAAACGGAATACGACGCGTTTTTCCGCGTGATCAGTTCGTGGGAGCGCAGGCATTTGCTGCTGCACGTTTGAAGCGCGCGACGCATCGCAACCGAATGGAGCCAAACTAATGAATTCCGAATTCGACACCTTCGATCAGCCCGCGCTCGCGCCGGCCGCGCAAGCGCACGCGGTGCTGAGCACAGCTGATTACCGTGCGCTGGATGCCGCGCACCATCTGCATCCGTTCTCCGACATGGGCGCGCTCAATCGCGCGGGCAGCCGCGTCATCGTCAAGGCCGACGGCGTCTATTTATGGGACTCGGACGGCAATCGAATCATCGACGGCATGGCGGGGCTATGGTGCGTCAACGTTGGCTACGGTCGTAAAGAACTCGCCGAGGCCGCCTATCGCCAATTGTCGACGCTGCCCTACTACAACACCTTCTTCAAGACGACGCATCCGCCAGTCATCGAGCTCTCCGCCTTGCTAGCCGAACTCGCGCCCGCGCCGTTCAATCATTTCTTCTACTGCAGCAGCGGTTCGGAAGCGAACGACACCGCGCTGCGCATCGTCTATCGATACTGGGCGACGCAAGGCAAACCGTCGAAGAAATATGTGATCTCGCGCTGGAACGGCTATCACGGATCGACTATCGCGGGCGCCACCCTAGGCGGCATGGCGTATATGCACGAGCAGATGCCGTCGAAAGTCGAGCACGTCGTTCACATCGATCAGCCCTATTTCTTCGGGGAAGCGAGCGCCGATGTGACGCCGGATGCGTTCGGCCTCGCCCGCGCGCGGCAACTCGAAGCCAAGATCCTCGAATTGGGCGCCGAAAACGTCGCAGCGTTCATCGGCGAGCCGTTTCAAGGCGCGGGCGGCGTCCTCTTCCCGCCCGCCACCTATTGGCCCGAAATCGAGCGAATTTGCCGCAAATACGACGTCTTGCTGATCGCGGATGAAGTGATCGGCGGGTTCGGGCGCACCGGCGAATGGTTTGCCCATCGGCACTTCGGTTTCGAGCCCGATCTGCTCACGCTCGCCAAGGGCCTCACGAGCGGATACGTCCCGATGGGCGCAGTCGCCCTCCACGATCGTATCGCCCAGCCCATCATCGAGAACGGCGAGTTCAATCACGGGCTGACGTACTCGGGGCACCCCGTCGCAGCGGCGGTGGCGGTCGCCAACCTGAAACTGTTGCGCGACGAACGGATCGTCGAGCGCGTCAAAGCGGACACCGGCCCCTACTTCCAGGCTTGCTTGCGGCAAGCGTTCGAAGACCATCCTATCGTCGGGGAAGTCGCGGGTGCAGGCCTCGTCGCCGGCATTCAACTCGCGCAAGCGCCGCGGACGCGAACACGCTTTCCGAACGGCGGCGAGATCGCCTCGCTCTGCCGCGACTTTTGTTTCAGCGGCAACCTCATCATGCGCGCCTCCGGCGACCGCATGTTGCTCTCGCCCCCGCTCGTCATCACGCGCGCGCAAATCGACGAAATCGTGGAGAAGGCGAAACACGCGATCGATGCGACGGCAAAACGAGTCGGCGCATGATGCGGTTTTACCGCTACGTATGCGCCTATGGCTTACGGCCCGAGCCCCGCGTCGAGCCGACGCGCCAATTCGCGCAAACCGTCTGAAATCGCCACGGGGTACGGCTCGTTCCGGTCCAGCGAGCGCTGCGCGGGCGGTAACGCCCGCAGACTTCGCCGCGCGTGTTGGCGCGCCGCTTCGAGGGTCACCGGCGGCCCGCAGCGCTTGCCGCCGCGCATGACAGGCTCGAGTAGCGGCTCGCCGTCGCGCCGTTCGCGCTCGAGCGTCACGAGGTCCCCCGCCATCACGCCGTTCGCTCCGTGCACGCGGTACACGGCCTTGCGGCCCGGCCACGTGGCCTTTTCCTCCGAACGCTTGCGCCGCGGCTCGTCCGCATACTCGACGAGTTTGTACGCGCAGTCGAGATACGGCGCGTCGGCCGACGTGCTCATGCGCGTGCCGACCCCGAAGCCGTCGATCGGTGCGCGCTCGTCCATCAATTGACGCAGCCGATACTCGTCGAGGTTGCCGCTCGCGAAGATCGTGACGCCGGCGAGTCCACCCGCATCGAGGATGCGCCGCACGCGTCGCGCGTGTTCGCCCAGATCGCCGCTATCGAGCCGCACGGCCTGGATCGAGATGCCGTCCTTGGCCAAATGCGGCGCAAGCGCGACGACTTTGCGCGCGGCATGTTCGGTGTCATACGTGTCGATGAGCACCGTCGCGTTCGTTGGCTGAGAACGGGCGAACTGTTCGAATGCGTAGGCTTCGTCGTCGTGCGCTTGCACATACGAATGCGCCATCGTCCCATAGGCGGGAATGCCGAACGCGAGCCCCGCATCCAGCGTTGCCGTGCCGCCAAAACCGGCTAGGAAGCTCGCGCGCGCCGAAAGCCAGGCCGCTTCCGCGCCATGGGCGCGGCGCAGCCCGAAATCGACGAGCAGCTTCTCGGGCGCTGCGAGCACGCAGCGCGCCGCCTTGCTCGCGACCAAGGTTTCGAAATGCACAAGATTCATGAGGCGGCTTTCGACGAACTGAGCTTCGCGCATCGGGGCGGTGATGCGGACGAACGGCTCGTCGGGAAAGAACACGGTGCCTTCGCGCATCGCATCGACGTCGCCGGTGAAGCGCAAGTGTTCGAGCGACCGGAGAAACGGCGTGGAGAACCGCCCGGTGCGCGACAGCGACGACAACTCTTCCGCGCTGAAACGAAGATGCTCGAGATAGTCGATGACTTGCTCGAGCCCGGCCGCCATCAGAAAGTTGCGCTGCATGGGGAGTGCACGCACGAACAACTCGAACGATGCCGAGTCGTTCACGCAGGCGTCGAAATACGCCTGCAGCATCGTCAGTTCGTACAGATCGGTGAGAAGCGCGCTACCGAGCGATAGCCTCATGGCGTTCCTCTCCCGTTCGGGTCATCGAGTCACATGATGCCCGACTGGCGCCCAACGCTGCGCGCGGTGGCTAACGTATGCGCACGAATGCTCGCGCGACGAGGCGGGGCAATGTTCCGACCAATGCCTGCCGCCCTCATCGTTCGGACCGCTCCCCAGGCCGTCGATCGAAGTGGATCAACCCGGTTTGCCGTCGATCCGCGGCGCGGTCAAGAAAGGCGCGTAGCGGATCAGATAGACGAGAAAGGCCGCGCACCAAGCGCCGCCGGCGATATCGATCCACAGATCGGTCGCGCCGGGCAACAGCAGTGGACCGAACACGCGTGCGAGCGCGGCCACGATCATGAGCCAGTAGCTGGCGATCTCGAACGGACCGGCCACCAGCACACGCCCGGTGTGGCCGAGCGCGGTGCGCGTGATCATCGCCATGATCGCGCCACCCATCGCCCCGACCGTCAACGCGTGAATGGCGAGGGAGTGCGGAGCCAAGCCGAACGCCGAGCAAGCGAGCAGCGCAAAGCCCAGCGGGATCCACAGACACGCCACATGCAGCACCCATAGGATCGGGCGAGGCCCGACTCGCCATGAGCGCCACCCGGCCATGCGCACCACGTGAATGATCGCCGTTGCAGCGGCGCAGGCGGCGACCAGCGGCCCCGGGGCGCCGGCCGCATCGGCAATCAGCGCGATCAGGGGCATCGGTGCGGCCCAAGTGTCGATGAACTTCCAACGTTTGATGGTGAAGCCTTTTACCGCGTTGGCCGTAAACATCGGCACGACGCGGCCCGTGATGACTGCAATGAACATGATGACGACGCCCGTCGTCGCATAAGCCACGCGCAGCGCGAGGTCGACGCGCCCCTCCCACGCGTACCAATGAAACAGCGCATTGAGCACCCCGAACAACGCCAGCGCGACAGGCAAGAAGATGTTGCGCCGGTTCTTGGCCGCAACGAGCACCCGCAACAGCACGACGGCCGCGATCGGCAGGAATG
>Ga0157369_10000302_pt1 | contig 65999 bp, 59 predicted proteins | sample C25metaG_FD_113461 | JGI IMG/M metagenome (GOLD analysis project Ga0157369, IMG submission 113461) | Corn rhizosphere microbial communities from Kellogg Biological Station, Michigan, USA - C2-5 metaG | ecosystem: Host-associated > Plants > Roots > Rhizosphere > Soil | place: USA: Michigan... | reverse complement strand
ATCTGTTGGTGGGTGAACACACGCTTACCCTACACCTTGAACACTATTTAGGCATTTCAGTGGTCATTCCCGATAGCGCAGATGACATCGCTCGAAGAGTATGTGCGTTGCTTAAGCAGCCTCCTTGCGGGTAAGCCCGCTCTAACAAAGATCCCAACTGATTTAGAAGGCAGCTGTGAGTCGATTTCTGCCTGTAGCTACCGTCAGCTTCTGGCCGATAGCTACCGATCCCGGTTGGCAGCTATCGTTCAATTGCTGCCTTTCACCCATTTGTATTTGACTAGCCTGAATAAAATCGCTGCTCAAGGTTTTCTTTTGCATTGCTCTTCGGGCGCACCATATCCCCAAGTGATGATGGCTTCGGCCTTATGTTCCCAAAGCGATTCATTACGTCCGACGTACTTGATGCCAACGCCATTGGGTTGCTGGTACATCAGCGATGCGCTGTCGCCACGCTCGGCTATTAATGTCGGCGGATCAGTTTCGAAGAACATGACGGTCACCTCGTTCGCAGGGTTGCCGTTGCATTCGTAAAAGACAGGCCCAGTGCCAGAGATCAGTCGGTACCGTGCTTGTAACTCAGCGATGCGGTTATGGTATTCCATGCGCAAGCATGCACCGACGTCATTACTCTTCCAGCAATCGTCTCGTCCCTTAATCCACCCCCGCTGCTCTGTTTTGAGCATTGGAGGATGCTCGTTGCCGGCCTTGATACTCGCACTGGCATACACTGCCGAGAGTTTGCGATCAAGGGCAGATAATTCCTTGTCTTCACATATTAATCCTTCGATACCGCCAGGCTCTGCCTTTGAGCAATCGTAAGATGGACCAACTGACGAATTGATAGCCGACGATGTTCCCGTGCGCACCCCATTCGACTGTATCGCATCGATTTGCTGTTCAATGTAATTGCACCACTGCTCGGAGCTTCGCTCAGGGACATCTGACCCATCTTGAACCCCCAACTTTGTCTCGATGACTGACTTCCATTCGTCAGAACCTAAATCCGGTCCGTGCCCTTGCATATCAGCCGTATGCAAAACCTTATCGACCGATTGATACCACGTGTTTGAACATTGGGATTGCGCATTGGCAACGCCTGTGACGCCAATCAGTAGTAAGACCAAATATTTGCGCATGTGCAGTTTCCTTGAATTTACGCAGTCGCCAACCACTCATCTTGGTCGTTTTCACCCGCGCGATCGGTGAGTCAATAGTCGATTGCAGCACCTGATGAGCCTCATCAATCGGCCATAAATAGATGGAGGGAGATTTATTGCCTCAACGACTGGCAGAGCTCGACCAATTTCCAACCATGACCAGAACTGACGAACATCTGCTGGGGGGCACTTCCGGATTGCAAGAGCGGTATCGTCCGAGCCGAATCGTCGAGCAGACTACGGTCTATCCTTCAATACTTGACTCAAATTGATTGGGGCACTGATGTATGAACGCTTTATGGATCGCACTGGGCATTTTTGTATGCCTCGTTGCTGCCTCGCTTCTCATGATGCACTGTTACCCAAAGCTGGCCGCCCAACACAGGGACGACGAAACCAACTCCGTAATTCGTCTTGTAGCCAATATTTTTGTGGTGATGACTTCGCTGGTCTTTGGCTTGATGATCAATTCCGCCAAAAACACCTTCGAGTCTATTGATGCAAACTTCCATGGATATGCAACCAGCATGATCATTTTTGATCGAACACTTCGGGGCTATGGCGATGCGGCGCAAGACACACGAAATCATTTGATCACCTATCTTGAGCGCGCTATCGAGACCCCGTATCGGGGAGACGAGGCGCTACAGCATCGTAACAGCGAGGCGGCTAGATACTTGGATAACATAGGAAAATCCTTGGCTCTCATAAAGCCTCTGGACCGCTACCATGAAACGATGCTTCAGGATATTCGTCAGCAATATCATTCGCTCATTGAGCAACGCTGGAGGATCGTCGAGCAGTCCGAGGGAGCGATTCCTGGCCCGCTTATTGGAATGCTTGTTGCCTGGTTGACGCTCATTTTCGCCAGTTTTGGATACCGCGCTCCCCGTAACTCGATGGTGATGGGAATGTTCATCATCTCGTCATTTCTCATTGCCGCTTCCGTTTACCTTGTTTTGGATATGGACGTGCCATTTCACGGTCCAATTCAGATATCCGATGAACCCCTGCGCAGGGCGCTTGCCGTAATGCAGCTCTAGGGGCGAGTGGCGCGCTAGCGATCAGAGTCTCGGCCTCGACGCCGATCAAATCGAAATCCGCTTTTGGCCGGATAGCGACTTCCTGCCTGTTGCGAAGGACCGTAATTGACTCCTAGCCACGCTTTGACTCCCGCAGCCTGACTGACTGCAGGTAAAAATTTTACGGAGAATTTACGCAGTCTTTATTGAGGGCACCCGATACTGCGCGGCGCTAATTTGGAACGATATCGTGATGTCCCTCGCAGCAATTCGGCTTATCGGCTTCATCTTGGGTATTTTTCTGATCACCCTGGCGGTAAGCATGGCTATACCCATGATGACGCTGGTGGTCTATGAGCATAGCGACGATCTGTCGGCCTTTCTCTGGTCGAGTCTGATTACCTTCATCTGTGGTCTGCTGTTGATCATGCGAGGGCGTCCGGAGACTGGCAATCTTCGGCCCAGGGACATGTACCTGCTGACTACCGCTAGCTGGGTTGTTGTGTGCGCCTTCGCAGCTTTACCAATGGTTTTCATCAGCGATATCAGCTACACCGATGCGTTCTTTGAAACGATGTCGGGTATCACAACCACTGGCTCGACGGTACTCACCGGTCTGGATAGCGCCTCTCCCGGCTTGTTGATCTGGCGTTCCATGCTGCACTGGTTAGGCGGCATCGGTTTTATTGGCATGGCTGTCGCGATTCTTCCGCTCTTGCGAGTCGGCGGCATGCGTCTTTTCCAGACAGAATCCTCGGACTGGTCGGAGAAAGTGACACCACGTTCTCATGTCGCAGCCAAGTACATCCTTTTGCTCTATCTGGGCCTGACGGGTATCGGCACTTTGGCGCTCTGGCTCGCAGGAATGACCCCATTCGAAGCGATCAACCACGCAATGTCGTTGATCTCTACCGGCGGGTTCTCGACGTCGGACTCCTCCCTCGGGCATTGGGAGCAACCAGCAATTCACTGGGTGGCGGTAGTCATCATGATCCTGGGCAGCCTGCCATTTACCTTGTACGTCGCAACCTGTCGGGGCAATCGGCGTGCGCTGATCAAGGACCACCAGGTACGGGGGTTTTATTGGATTCTTGCTCGTCACATCGCTGGCTGTAGGTACCTGGCTGTATTTGCACAGCGACTACGGATGGTGGGACGCATTTCGTATCGTGGCGGTCAATGTGACCTCGGTCGTCACGACCACCGGAATTGCAGTCGGCGACTACACCTTGTGGGGCAGCTTCGCTGTGTTGCTGTTTTTCTATTTGACCTTCGTCGGTGGTTGCTCCGGCTCAACGGCAGGCGGGCTGAAAATCTTCCGTTTTCAGGTGGCCGCCGCGCTTCTGGTCAGCAGCTTGAAGCAGTTGATTCACCCTCGGGCCGTGATTCAGAAAAAATACAACGGTCATCCCATCGACGAGGAAATCGTCCGCTCGCTGCTGACCTTCTCGTTTTTTTTCACCATCACGATTGCCGCCATTGCTTTGGGCCTGGCGCTGATCGGGCTTGATTGGATAACCGCACTGAGCGGTGCCGCTACGGCGGTGTGTAACGTCGGCCCCGGCCTGGGCACAATCATCGGGCCGGCAGGTAATTTCTCGTCACTGCCCGATGCGGCCAAATGGCTACTGACCGTCGGCATGCTGCTAGGCCGGTTGGAAATCCTGACGGTGTTGGTGCTCGTGACCCCGGTTTTCTGGAGATATTGAGCCAATCAGTCGCTGGCAGCGACGCCGATCATTGCCTGTTTCGGTGAATAGCACGGCAGTCATGGTTTTGCCGCGTGATGATCGTCAATACGGGGAGCGTCCATCGGTTTCTTCTCCGGCACTGTAAAACTCACTGTCGTACTGGTGATGATCTGGTGCGTCGGATCGGCCACCTCCATGAGAACCTTGTGAGGACCGGGCGTTAGCCCGACCAGGATAATCGGGTCTTCACTGGTGTGCGCCCATGTACCTTTCCAATCATCGACGGTCACGTGAAGGTGACCTAAACGTGGTGATACCTCGGCAGCCACTTTGCCAAACACCGGCATGATCCTGGCGTGCTCTGTTCGAAACTGGATGATGACCACTCCACGGGCGAGCGGCTCGGCAATCGGCGGGTAGGCAATGAGTCTCGGCGCGCTCTCGGATGCCAATGGCAGTATCGCCGGTGGAGAATCGCTGTCTGCTGCCCCTTGTCCGAGCACGGATGTGCAGAAGACGACACCCAAAACCAGGGCCAATAGATTTCCGGGAGCGAGGGACATGATCTGTTTCTCCGCGTGATTTCATTCAAGCGTAGATCAACCTGGATATTGCCCGCTGCTCATTTGAAACTGGAATCATCTAACGTATTTCATCGATACTGACTGGCCGCTTCTGGCCGATCTTCGTGTCACGGATCGCCAAATACCCAAAAGCGGCCACCCTTGTGTTTGTGTACTATCTCAATTCGCTAGCGCCAGTGAGCGAGGGTCTCGATACCCGCTTTGTCACCTTTATCTGATGACAGTCCAAGTCGACCTCTGCCGAATAAGCCCCGGGGGAAAACGGGACCACCCAATCAAAAGCTGCTTTCGAACCATAGCTGTCGCTCAACAGCAAATCTGCCAAAATGCTTTCTAACAGGCTTGTCCTGAATCCATCGCAAAACCGAACTCACGAGTACTTTGATCATATGGCCACAGGTCTTAGTGATGCCGAGCTTGATTACGTACTGGGGATGATTGAGAAAGCCCCTAACACCGAATTAAATGTTATGTGTGAGCACCTGCAGATTGACAGCCGCGATCTTCTCAATCAGTTGGCGATCTCAGTGGCAAGACTGTTTATCACCGGCGGCCGCGATTTTCACTACTGTGATGAGGTGATGAATATTGTCATCAGCGATATCGTCGACCTGTCCTTGTACGCAGACATGCCTGAGCCGGCATTTTCGATCTATCAGGCATTTGATGCGGGCGAGTATTGGCACAGTGGCGATGACCGGGAGGTATTCCCTTGGGAGAGGTGGACGCGGCCTGAGCTCGAGAGAATTTTGCGTGAGGTCAGCGGTTGATAACCAAGTCGAAGGCGCCCGCAGTGAAGCGGGCACCGTTTCCTTTACGAGAAAGTAGGCTACCCGCCTAATTACCAGTTGTAGCTCAGCTTGGCGGTGATCTCGCGGCCCGGGTTGTAGAAGTTCGCGGTGCCGGAGCCGACCACGTGCTGCTCGTCCAGCAGGTTGCTGACGTTCACCGCGAGGTCGGTGCCCTTGGCGATCTTGTAGTTGAAGGCGGCGTCGAACAGGGTGGTGCCATCGCTTTTGCCGGAGTTGGCTGCATCGAAGTAATAAGCGCCGACGTAGCGTGCACCCAGGCCCACGCTGACATCAGTGGCGGGTACGTCGTAGTAACTCCAGAGCGAAGCGGAATGCTTGGGTGCCGTGGCGAACTCGTTACCCTTCAGCGAGCTGCCGTCGAACAACGAACCACGCAATACTTCGGACTCCATATAGGAATAGCCGCCGATCAGGCTGAGGTTCTGCGTTACCTGCGCCTTGGCTTCCAGGTCGAGGCCACGCGCCCGCGATTCGCCCACCGTCTGCTGCTCGATGATGCCGCTCGGCAGTACCACGGCGATGGTGACGTTTTCCTGGGTCAGGTCATACACGGCGGCGGAGAACAGTGCATCCATTCCCATCGGCGCATACTTCACGCCCACTTCGTACTGCCTGCCTGTCTGCGGTGTTACGCCAACCTGCGGCGGCGAGACGGATTCGACCATGCTCACGTAGGTTGATACTTCATCGTTGACGATATAGGTCAACGCACCTCGGTAGGAGGTTTCGGAGAAGTTGTCTTTCTCAGTGGATTGCAAGCCTTTGCTGGTCAGGTCCATCGAGTCGTTGCGCACGCCCCCGGTGACGATGAAACGCTCGTAGAACGACAGGTTTTGCTGAAGGAAGACGGCCTTGGTGGTCGCGTCTCGTTTGTTGACGGCATACGGCGCGATTGAGCGTGGAACGCCAGTAAACACAGGGTTGGCAATATCGATCGGGGTCGTCAGGGCGTAGACCGAGCTTTCCTTGGTGGTCGAATCGAGGTACTCCACGCCCACCAGGCTGCTGCTGTCGATGTTCTCGAAGCGGGCATCGTATTGCAGCATAAGATTGCCGTTGAACTGGTCGGCGTCAGTGTCGGTTCCAAACAGGTATCTATCGACGGTGGTACCGACACGTGCGGTGCTGTCGCTGAGGTACACGTAGCCGAAATCATCGGTCAACTGGCTGTAACGCAGATTGCTGCGCAGTACGAAACCGTTGTCGAAATCATGGGTGACGTTACCGCTGAGGCTGGTGCGCTCGACATCGTGGAAGTTGTAGCTGGGCTCGCCATAAAACTTGCTGCGGTCGTATTCCCGATCCAGTGGATAGCCGCCGCTGTTGGGCGAACTCTCGGTTTTCAGGTAATCCAGAATCATCGTGGCGGACGTGTAATCCGTCGGTGCCCAGGTCAGGCCACCCATAAACAACTGGTTATCGTCCTGCGAGTGATCGTACTCGCGGTCGCTGTTCTGGCCTTTGGCAGTAAAGCGGCCGGCCAGGGTTTTTTCGTCGTTCAGCGCATCGCCGACATCGATGCCGGTCTCGACATGATCAAACGAGCCGTAGGTGACATAGCCCTGGCCAAACTTCTCGAAGCGCGGCTGTTTGGTCACGAAATTTACCGAACCGCCCGGGTCCGCAGGGCCAAACAGGGTGGAGTTGGCGCCACGCAGAATCTCGATGCGCTCATAGGCGAATGGGTCTTCGCGTACGCCGCGCATCGAGCTGAGGGTCAAGCCGTCACGGTAGGTGGTGGCCTGGAAGCCGCGAATCTGGAAATAGTCGTTGCGATCGTCCGTACCATAAAAGTCACTGACCACGCCCGGCGTGTATTGCAGCGCTTCTTCCGTGGTGCTGACGCTGCGTTGCTGCATTTCCTTGTTGGTCACCACCGACACCGATGCCGGTGTATTGAGAATGCTGGTGGCCACCTTGCCGCCCACCCAGAGCTCCTTGGCAACCACCGAGTTGGCGTCGTCGTCGGCACTGACCCGAACCTTGGCATTGATGATGAGTGGGGCGAGGCGGTAATCCTCAACAGCCGTTGCGTCGAGTTCCAGCGGGCCGGCGGTTTTTGCTTGAGGGGTCAGCAGGTAAGCATTCGGGCCTTGCTGTTCGATCTGCAATTCGCTGCCCTGGAGCAAGGATGACAGTGCTGCCGATGTATCGAGCGAGCCATTCACGCCAGCCGTGGTGCGGTTCGCCACACTCGAGGCGTCGAAGGAAAGACTGATGCCAGCTTCGCGCGCAAAGCGGTCAAGCGCCGGCGCCAGTGGGCCGGGGGCGATATTCCAATGTTTGACTTGATTGCTGTGATCAGCGCCCGAGGTTTGCGCCAGCGATGGCAATGTGTAGCTGCTCACGATCAAACCCAAGATCGCACCGTGCATGGCACGACTTAATGGATGGCGCTGTGAAACCGGGGACGAACTCATTTTCTCGCTCCAAGAAAGGACATCGGCAGACTGGCCTGTATTCCGGCCTTCCTTACAGGTCGAACGAGAATGAGAAACCACCTCATTATTTTTCAGGTAGCGAAAAAATATTCGGGTGGAGCCAGGTGGCAGCGGTTACGGTGACCCAATAACGGGTTCGGTAATCAATGTGCAGGCGCAGTGACTGCGCGATCAATGCCAGGACCCGATCGTTGTCGGCGAGCTGGAAAGTGCCGGAAACGCGACGATCAGCGACCTCTTCGGCGCAGCGCAAGACTCCTGGGCGATAACGCGACAACTCTGCGATGAAGTCACCAAGGCGCATATGGTTCGCACTGATCACACCGTCACCCCAAGCCCATAGATCAAGGCCGTTGTCCCTGAACGTTCGGGTGTCACCTGAGGTGAACAGCAGTTGGTTTCCTGCCAGGACGTTGCGGCTCGCAGGCGTGTGGCTGGAGCCGGGGAAAACCGTGACTGATCCCTCCTGAGCTGCGACCAGAGTACCGTCGTTACGCTCGCGGACCAGAAAGCGCGAGCTGTGGGCTCGCATGATCCCGTCGCGTGATTGCACCCACAACGGTCGCGCTTGCGGCGAGTGTTGATCCGCACCGACATTCACGATGATTTCACCACGGCGCAGGATAATCAGGCGTCGCTGGGCGTCGAAATCGCTGTCGACGGCGCTATCGCTATTGAGCTGGATAAGGCTGCCATCGTCGAGTTGGAAACGTCGTTGTTCGCCGGTGCTGCTGCGCTGCTGTGCAAGCATGGAGGGCAGGGGGGTGTAGTCGCGGCCGAGCCAGGCTGCCGTGCCGACCGTCGCCAATACGCCCAATAGCTTCAGGCTTTCCCGCCGGCGCATTCCATGCTGGGCGCCCTTAAGGGTTTGTCGAGCCAGCTGAGCTGGCACTCCTTCGAATTCATCGCCAAGCGTTTCCACACGCTGCCACGCCAACGCATGCTCCGGGCGCTGCTGCAGCCAGTGCTCGAAAGTGCGCTGTGTCTGTTCATCGGCTTGATTGAAGCGAAGGCGCACCAGCCATTGGATCGCCTGCTCGACAATGGCCGGATCCAGCGCCTCGGGCTCAGGCCTCGACATAACGCAAGCGATAGCAATGTTGCAGAGCTGTGGCCAGGTCGCGTTCCACCGTCGCGCGGGAAACACCGAGCTTTTCGGCGATTTGCGCGCAGGTCAGACCGTCGAGTCGGGCAAATAAAAACGCCTGGCGTACTCTTGGTTTGAGCGAGTCGAGCAGACGGTCTATGCGCTCGAGCGCATCGAGAATCATCAGCCGGCTTTCTTCCGAGGGAACCTCGTGTTGCGGCAGCAAGGTGATGCTTTCCAGGTAGGCACGTTCGAGTTCGCGACGACGATACTGATCAATCATCAGACCGCGGGCAATGCTGCTCAAATAGGCGCGTGGCTCGCGCAGGGCGCCGGACTGATGGCGGTGTTTGAGCACACGGACGAAAGTGTCCTGCGCCAGATCTGCGGCGTTGTCGCGACAGCCGATGCGCCGAATCAGCCAGCCCTGTAACCACGAGAAGTGGGTGCGATAGAGCAGCCCTGGATCTGCAGTACCTAGTGTTTCGTCGCTACGCATCGGCATCCCGGGACATACATGATTGATAATGAATCGCATTCTACTCAGGCGATTGATCTTAGGCAAACATGCGCAGCTCAGCGCCTGCATGCAGGCGAATGGCATGGTTGTGCAGGAACTACGAGTGGAAGATGCGTCCGGCAATTGGATAGATTGAACGCTCGCCGTCCCGAGTGGCTTGCCTTCTAAAGGGAGAGGACGTTGCCCGGGCTCACATCTGCGAACCAATCGACCAGCATGTCCGTCAGCACCCGTATCTTTCGCGCAGGGTGCTGGCTTTGGGGGCGAACAATGTAAATACCCGCCGGAACAGGGGGATATCTGTGCATGACGGACACCAATGCGCCAGATTTGATGTGCTCGTCGATGACGCTGTCAGAAAGGTACCCTAGACCCAGACCTGCAACGGCTGCCACGGCGAGCGCGACAGGATTGTCAGCCTTGAAGCGCCCTTGGGGATTAACCATGATGGACTTTTGGCCATCCATAAACCTCCAGGTTTCCGCACCTTGCATAAGAGATTCATGCGCAAGAATCTCGTGGGGAGCCTCTGGCGCTCCATGTGTACTCACATAGCCTGGGCTTGCCACGAGTTTGCCGTGAATGCTGCCCACACGCTTTGCGATGAAATTGGAGCTCTGTAAATGGCCGACCCGAATAGCACAATCGAAGCCCTCGCCAATCAGATCGACGATACGATCGCTGTAACTTGCATGAATGTGCAGGAGAGGGTGGCGTCGCCCCATTTCAGCAAGCACGGGGGCAATATGTGTCGGGCCGTACGAGATCGGTGCTGCGATCCGGAAGCGGCCTCGAAGGTCTCCATCTGGAACAATGGCGTCCCTGGCCGCGTCAAACTCAGCGACGATCCGCGCCGCATACTCTCGCAAGGCGGCTCCCGCTTCGGTGACAGCAGCACCACGGGTTGTCCTGGCCAATAGCTGCACACCCAGTTGGGTTTCCAGCTTCAGAAGCCTGCGGCTTATTATTGATTTCGCAACACCCAGTCGCCGGGCCGCCGACGAAACACCACCCGCGTCGGCTACCTCGACGAAGGTTCGAAGATCATCAATATCCAAAGCTTCCTGCCTCTGCAAATGGCCATTAGTGCGTTTCAACCCCTGACCAACAGTCCATGGCAGGCGTCCACTGCGGACAGCTGCCTGAGCGTTAGTCAAGCGATCGCACCGCCGTCCACGGTCAGGATGGCGCCAGTGATCAGGCTCGCGGCAGGACTGGCCAGATAGACCACCGCACTCGCAACCTCGCGAGGCTCGCCAAAACGTCCCAAGGACGACAGGCTCCGCTGAAAGTCGCCGGCGGGGCCGTCGGCTGGATTTGCGTCGGTGTCGACCGATCCCGGCTGAACAAGATTAACGGTTATGCCGGTGGGGCCGAGTTCACGCGACAAACCCCGGGTGAATGCGAGCAACGCCGACTTGGACATTGCATAGGCTGTTACACCCGCAAAGGGCACCCGCTCTGCCAGTCCCGAGCCAATTGAGATGATTCTTCCGCCAGCGGGCAGATGCGGGATGACCGCCTTTGCGAACAGGACGGGGCCTCGCACGTTGATATCCATCAGTGCTTGATAGTCGTCTACATCAATGTCGGCGATCATTCCGTTCAAGCCGATAGCCGCGCTATTGACGAGAATATAGAGGCCGCCCAGCGTCGAGATGGCCTGCGCGACTGCGCATTCAATGGCTTGCGGGTTGGCACTGTCGGCTTGAATCGCGATAGCACGACGCCCTTTATCAGCGATGAATTTGGCCACTGCCTCAGCTTTTTCCGTCGACTGCTGGTAGGTGAACGCAACATCGGCGCCATTCTCTGCCAGTGCCACTGCGATAGCGGCGCCGATCCCGCGAGCTCCTCCCGTCACCAACGCACGTTTTCCTTCCAAATCGATCATTACTCACCTGTCTGGCATGCAGTTATTTGGCCGCGCGCATTCACCAGGGATGGTGCAAGCGTGCCGATACGGGGGCGGATATTAGGGATCCAGTTCCTTGGTTTGTAGTCTCGTGGGTTGTATTACTGTGTCGCACAAAGCGGAACATCCAACCGGGTGTTGGCGTTATTCGCGAGTGAGGAATGAAACTTTGGAGAAATATTCGGGTGCGCTGATCAGGACTCGACGTATTAGCCGCGATAGCTCTGATGGATCAATAAGTAAGCCTGGTATCCATACTTTGCTTTCAGGACTCACTCGAAGGGAGCTTGCAATCGGGTCTTTCAGCTCTGTGGCGACTCAGGAATATGTGCCGCCTGGTCGCAGTATTCAAGCAGCAATTCGGTGAGCACCCTTATCTTTCGCGCAGGGTGCTGGCCTGGCGGTCGAACTACATAAGCGCCTGCTGGAGGCGGCGGATAATCCGTCATGATCGCTACAAGTGCGCCGCTCGCCAAATGCTCATGCGTGACCCAGTCAGGTAACCAGGCAATGCCGATGCCGGCCAAAGCTGCGGCCAGCAATGCGGTGCCATTGTCGGCTTTGAACGTTCCCTGCGGGCGCACCGTAACCATCGTGTCACCATCCATGAATGACCACGATTCATTGCCTTGCATCAGTGCTTGGTGGCTGACGACTTCGTCGGGTGTTTCGGGCGCTCCATGCGCCTTGATATAGACGGGGCTTGCCACCAATTGGCCAAAGATCGGTCCGATACACCGGGCGATCATGTTGGAATCGGGCAGGTAGCCCACCCGTATCGCGCAGTCATACCCCTCGGCGATGAGGTCAACGAAACGATCGGTGTAGTTCGTTTGCACATGAAGCTGTGGGTGACGCCTGGCCATTTCCGCGAGGATCGGCGCGAAATGTATTGGCCCCAAAGTCAGGGGCGCGGCGATCCGCAGGCGGCCACAAAGCTCGCCGGAAGGCAAGATCGCATCGCGTGCCGACTCGGCCTCAGCGCATATTCTGGCGGCGTAGTCGCGGAAGGTCGCCCCAGCTTCGGTAAGGGCCGCACCGCGGGTGGTACGCGCCATCAGTTGCACGCCCAGCTCTGCTTCCAGGCGGGCAAGCCGGCGACTGACGATAGATTTCGACGTGCCCAGGCGCGTTGCCGCACGGGAAATGCCGCCGGCATCGGCCACTTCTACAAAGGTTTCAAGCTCTTCTATATCCATTTCCACGTTCCTTTTTTTGTCACGCAGCTACGCACGGAATGCGACTACCAGAACGTACATCTGAACTGCACATTACGGAGTTCGCGCCTTGGCGCCAATAGCGGTTCCCGTGGACGTCCTGATCTGTGCGTACATGGGGCCGCTTTTCGAGCGGCCGGCAGTGCGTGCGAGTGTCGACAAGCTGCTACAGGATGTATTGCGGGGGCGTATACGGGTTGTCATTGAACGGGCCTTTACCCTATCGCAGGCTGCTGCGCATGACTTCGCGGAGCGAAGCAAACCGCTGGGGCGCGTCGTCATGAAGCCGTGAAGCCATCGCTAGAGAATGGCAGCAAAAACCGTGGCGTTCCTCATTGCGCGACACAGTTAGTCATTCGCTGCTACTACCCGAAGGTTTGAGGGCGCTGCACAGTGCATGAGGCATCGCCGCTCATAAGGCGCGCTGCACGGAAACTGATCCCGCAAATAAACGTGCCACCCCACGGCAACAAGAGGATGGATTAATGGCTTTTCGTAACGGTCTTGCTTCGCTTCTTCGTCCAGAAGACTCCGTACTTGTGTTGATCGACCACCAGCCTTTTCAACTCACCAATCTCAATAGCCACGATCCGCACGCAGCGGTCAACTGTGCGACAGCATTGGCGAAGGCTGCGAAGGCGTTTAACGTCCCGACCATTCTGACCAGTGTGATTGCCGAGCGTGGCGGTTGGATCTTTCCGCAAATCACCGACGTTTTCCCCGGTCAGGAGGTGATTGACCGAACGCTCATCAATACTTGGGAAGACAAGAAAGTAGTGGACGCGGTCAAAGCAACAGGCCGCAAGCAATTGGTCCTGGCTGGCCTGTGGACTGAGGTCTGCGTCGCCATGCCAGCGATTCAAGCACTAGGCGAGGGCTGGGACGTTACCGTGGTCACCGACGCGTGCGGTGGCGTTTCGGTCGAAGCCCATCAAGTCGCCATCCAACGCATGGTCGGCGCCGGGGCAAATGTCATGACCTGGTTGGCAGTCATGGCTGAATGGCAACGCGACGGGGCGCGCCTCGATACGGCAGGCGCTGTAACCGATGTGCTTCTCCAGCATGCTGCAGGTAGCGGCATTGCTTATCTGTGGGAGCAGCAATTGCTCGACACGCCGGTACCCGCTGAAGGTTGATCAGCACGGGAGTGAGGGGCCAGTGAAGTACCGCTTTGCCGGGGAGGCGCCCCATTCCCGCGTTCATCGACGGCCGATACTGAAGGCGTGCATTCGCAATCTGCTGGGATATTGCGAATGACCAATACCTAGTCCAACACAGCACATGGCCGGCTCGGGCCAGATCACCAACATTAAGCCTGGCTGTGACTTTGGCGCTTGGTAACTGCCTTCATCTGCCCGCGAAGCCCGTGCACCGTCATGTCTTTGCATCGGGAGGCCCGCTGGCTCTGCGTAGCAATGCACTAAAATCCCTTCATATCGCGATCGATTGTTTCGGTGCTTTCACTCGGCGCCACAGCTTGATCAAGACCGCTCAAAACAATAATCGAGGTCTCTCTCAATGGCTGTCAGTTACAACCCTGAGCTCCACTATTCCGGCTTTCACGACCTGAGCGACCAGGTTCGTTTTCAAAGCACGGAAGGCAAGATCTGGTTTGGCGAGCAGCGCATGTTGTTGATGCAGGTATCGGCGATGGCTAATTTTCGCCGTGAACTCATCAATAGCCTCGGCGTCGACCGCGCCAAGGGGTTCTTCTTGCGCCTTGGCTACCAGTCTGGACTCAAGGATGCGGAAATGGCCCGCAAGCTCAGACCAGACAGTCCGCAGTTGCAGATGTTTCTGGTCGGCCCGCAACTGCATTCCCTCAAAGGTATGGTCAATGCGAAACCCATTCAGTTAGAGCTGGATCAGGAGAGCGGCCATTTTTATTGCGAGCTCGAATGGATTGACTCCTTTGAGGTCGAGACTTGCCTGACTGAAGTCGGCCTGATGGAGGAACCAGTCTGTTGGTCTTTGTTGGGCTACGCCTGTGCGTACAGTTCTTCATTCATGAAACGCGAAATCATCATCCAAGAAACCACCTGTCGCGGATGCGGGGATGAGCGCTGCATCATTATTGGTAAACCTGCCGAGGAATGGGAGAACGCCGCAGAATTCAGACAGTACTTTCAAGCCGACCCAATCATCGAGGAGCTGTATGAACTGCAATCACAGATCAGCTCTCTGCGTAGAAGCCTGGAGAAGCAGGAAGCTCAATTCTATGGAGTAGGGCGCTCGCCTGCCTATTTGAAGGTATGCAAGATGATCGACAAGGCTGCCAAAGGAAAAATTTCCGTCCTGCTGCTCGGAGAAACTGGCGTCGGCAAGGAGGTCATCGCACGGAGCGTGCATCTGCGCAGTGATCGCGCCGAGCAAGCGTTTGTCGCAGTGAACTGCGCTGCCATTCCTCAGGACCTGATTGAAGCCGAATTGTTTGGTGTTGAGAAAGGCGCTTTTACCGGCGCCAATCAAACCCGCCCAGGACGCTTTGAACGGGCCAACGGAGGGACGATTTTTCTAGACGAGGTGGTGGAGCTGACGCCCAGAGCGCAGGCGACATTACTTCGGGTACTGCAAGAGGGTGAACTGGAACGGGTAGGCGATTCCCGAACCCGCAAGATCAATGTGCGAGTCATCGCTGCTACCAATGAAAGCCTCGCAGACGCCGTCGAAGCCGGCCGGTTTCGCGCCGATCTTTATTACCGCTTGAATGTGTTTCCGGTGCAGATTCCCCCACTGCGCGAGCGACTTGAAGATCTGCCACTGCTGGCCGAGCACTTTATAAGCAAATTTCACTTGCAATATCACAAGCGAACGCTGGGTTTATCAGACAAAGCTCTTGAATTGTGTCGCCGCTACGCCTGGCCGGGGAATATTCGCGAATTGGAAAATACGATTGAGCGTGGCGTCATCCTGACCGACAGCAACGAGACCATAGGCCAGGATGCACTCTTTGCAGTCTTCCCAAAAACAGACGATTCGCACGGTGATCGTCTCAACTCTGATGGCGCGTTGGTTCAGGCTGGCGGTGAAGAACTTTGTCCCGATTGGGTTACGCAGATCTTTGATAAAAACATCAGCCTGGATGCTGTGGAAGAACGGCTGATGCGCCGCGCCATGGAGCTTTCACACCAAAACGTCTCGCAAGCCGCTCGCATGCTCGGCTTGACCCGGCCGGCACTGGCCTATCGCCTGAAGAAAAGCGGCTTGTTGCATGACGAGAGTCTTGAGTGACTTTGCGTGGCCGCCTGGCGCTTCACCGTGGACCACGCTTGAGCTGGATTGATCAAATCAACAAAACCTCGCCGAGACTTCATCAAATGATCAAACAAGCCCTTCGATAAACTCCGAGCCCGATACTCGCGACATCACATTAAGTTATATGTCATTGATAAATATCGATTTATATAAGTTTTATAAAATTGGCATAGCCCTTGCTCCAGTACCAATTGTCGCTTTTCGACGCGTAGCAATTTGCAACATGGGTTGGATGACCGCGAATCGCAAAATCGTACTCATAAATGGAGAGTTCATGAATACTCGAAGCATCAAATTGATCACTGCAGCAATGGCGCTCGCCTCATGGTTAGTAACAATCACTCCAGCGTCGGCGCAGTCAGCTACTGAAGCGCAATCTGCTGCTTCACTAGCGGTTGTCGTGGAATTCCTGGCCAATACCGCACCCGATAAAGTCGAAGCCGCGGCAATGAGGTTGGCAGCTCCAGACGCCACCTATGTTTCTCTAAACTTTGACAATCCAGAACTCAGAAAAATCATGCCGTGGACCGGCACAAACAAAGGTCCCAAAGCCTTTAGCTCTTTGTTTTTGCAGGTCTCAAACTACTGGAAAATCGAAGACTTTACGATTACTACCAAAATCGCTTCCGGCGAAGATGTCGCGATTTTCGGTAAGTTCACCTACCGCTCCGTGGCGGTCGGACATCTGTTCACATCACCGTTTTCCATCCATGCGAAAGTTCAGGATGGAAAGATGACCTATTTCCAGTTCATGGAAGATACCTACGCGTCTGCCAGTTCGTTCCGGCAGTCCGGTTCATGGACCGTGAAGACATCCAAAGATGCACTTCCCTTCAAGGTGGGAGCGAATTAGCCGCAGATGATGTGCACTTGCAAAAGCAGCTTGGCAAGCGTTTTTCGGGCATTTAACTGAACCCCGCGAACGCGGCTGAACAATGCTGCATTCGTAAATTCAAGGGGCTTTTCGGCACCCCTGAACTCGTCCGGAAAGTGGCTTTTAGCCCTACCAGGACGGGTCGCGTTCTGCTTGCGCAGCCACGCATAACGCCGCTTTCGTATTGCTCTACTTACCAAAGGAAATCCGCCATGTCCAACAAGTACTTAGAAATACTGACCCCGCAAAACAGCCAAGTGATTTTCATCGACCACCAGCCCCAAATGGCCTTTGGTGTGCAGTCGATAGATCGGCAGGTGCTGAAAAATAATGTCGTGGGGTTGGCCAAGGCTGCCAAAGCGTTCGGCATACCTACCACCATCACGACTGTGGAAACCGAGGGTTTCTCTGGTAATACATACCCCGAGTTGCTAGCGGTATATCCGCAGAACAAAATCCTCGAACGTACTTCAATGAACTCCTGGGATGACCAAAACGTTCGTGATGCCCTGGCAGAGTCCGCCATTGCCGGTCGTAAGAAGATCGTCGTATCCGGCCTGTGGACCGAGGTCTGCAACACGACCTTCGCACTGTCCTGCCTGCGCGATACAGACTATGAAATCTATATGGTTGCCGACGCCTCGGGTGGCACCTCGATCGACGCGCACAACTACGCCATGGACCGCATGATTCAGGCCGGTATCGTACCGGTTTCCTGGCAACAGGTGCTGCTCGAATGGCAGCGGGATTGGGCGCGCAAGGAGACCTATGAAGCCGTGATGGGGATCGTGCAGGAACATTCCGGCGCCTACGGGATGGGTGTGGATTATACCTACACCATGGTGCATAAGGCGCCTGAGCGGGTGCAACATGGCGAGCACATCGGTCCAAACCCTGCTAAATAAATCCGTTATGCAAGAGCTGTCGCGCAGCGCTGACGCGATAGCTCCACCAATCGGCGTTATTGTCCAAAACACGAGGTGGAGCATGAGGATGTATGCAGTTTAAAAAGTCCAGTCAGACGTGAGTAACCGGTTCTCAAGGTTCGCTATTCCCTGAAGGCCCTGGAAAGGGGCTTTATATCTGTGAGGCCTCTACCTATGACATCGCGCCGAAAACTTCTCCAGGCCGCCTCCACCTTAGCGTTAGGGGGTGTCTTTGGACGCAGCGCTTTTTCCGAAACTCTAAGTAGGGAAGGGCCCGATATGACCGATTCCATTCCGGACATCATTTTCCACAATGGCGAGATCACTACACTGGATCGCGCCAACCCAGTCGCCCACGCCGTTGCAATCAAAGACGGCAAGTTTCTGGCTGTAGGGTCAGACCAGGAAGTCATGGCGCTGGCTGGCTCAGCCACAAAAGTTGTCGACCTCAAGCGCCGTTGTGTGCTCCCTGGCTTAGTCGATAACCATACCCACATGGTCCGCGGCGGCCTTAACTACAATCTGGAATTGCGCTGGGACGGTGTGCGTTCACTGGCTGACGCCATGGACATGCTCAAGCGCCAAGTGGCTAACACACCAGCACCGCAGTGGGTGCGCGTGGTAGGTGGCTTCACTGAACACCAGTTCGTTGAAAAGCGTTTGCCAACCATAGCCGAGATCAATGCGATCGCGCCCGATACACCTGTATTTCTTCTGCATCTCTATGACCGGGCCTTGCTCAATGGTGCGGCCTTGCGCGCGGTCGGCTACACCCGAGATACCCCCGAGCCACCAGGCGGGAAAATTTACCGCGATGCCAATGGTGCGCCTACGGGCCTGCTGTTGGCCACGCCCAACGCGACGATCCTTTACGCCACGTTGGCCAAGGGACCGAAGTTGCCCTTCGACTATCAAGTCAACTCCACTCGCCATTTCATGCGCGAGCTCAATCGCTTGGGTGTGACAGGGCTTATTGATGCGGGCGGCGGTTTCCAAAACTATCCCGACGATTACGCAGTGATCCAGAAGTTGGACAACGATGGGCAAATGACGGTCAGGTTGGCTTACAACCTGTTCACTCAGAAACCCAAGGAAGAGAAGGAGGATTTCCTCAAGTGGACCTCCAGCGTTAAGTACAAGCAAGGAAACGACTACTTCCGTCACAACGGCGCGGGCGAAATGTTGGTGTTTTCCGCTGCCGACTTCGAAGATTTTCGCCAGCCGCGACCGGACCTGCAGCCCGAGATGGAGGGAGAACTGGAGGAAGTTGTGCGCATCCTCGCAGAGAACCGATGGCCGTGGCGGTTGCATGCCACCTACGACGAAACCATTACCCGAGCGCTGGATGTATTTGAGAAGGTCAACGAGGACATCCCCCTCGCTGGCATCAATTGGTTCTTTGATCATGCCGAAACCATCTCGGACAAATCGATCGACCGTATCGCCGCGCTCGGCGGTGGCATCGCTGTACAACATCGTATGGCTTATCAGGGGGAGTACTTCGTCGAGCGCTACGGCGCCCGTGCGGCGCAAGCGACCCCGCCCGTAGCGCGCATACTGGAAAAAGGGGTGAAAGTGTCTGCAGGCACCGATGCCACCCGGGTTGCCTCCTACAACCCCTGGGTTTCGCTATCCTGGATGGTAACCGGTAAAACGGTGGGCGGTCTGAATCTGTACCCTCAACGAAACCTGCTTGATCGCGAAGCGGCGTTGCGGATGTGGACAGAGAATGTCGCCTGGTTTTCTAACGAAGAGGGCAAACGTGGTCGCATCCAGACCGGTCACTTTGCTGACCTGATTGTGCCAAGTAAGGACTACTTCTCTGTGCCTGAAGAGGAGATTTCATTTCTTACCGCCGATATGACCGTGGTTGGCGGGCGCGTGGTTTACGGGGCCGGCCAATTCGCCAGGTTTGACGACAACCCGCTACCGCCCGCCATGCCTGACTGGTCGCCGACGCGTACCTTTAAAGGTTATGGCGCCTGGGGAGACCCAGACGGAGCAGGCAGAAACTCGCTGGCTCCGCTGCGCGCCCAAGTCGCGGCCTCGTGCGGCTGCGCAAGCTTTTGCGGCCTGCACGGTCACGATCATGCCGGTGCATGGGGATCCAATGCTCCAGTATCGGACCCCCGAAGTTTTTTTGGTGCCTTGGGCTGCTCCTGTTGGGCCGTGTAGAAATGGGCCGGTGATCGATCAGCTATCCTATGAGGGTCATCGGCCATTACTCCTGCACTGCCAGCGCGTCAATCGATTCTTGGGTGGTCACGATTGAATGAGCGAAGGTCGGCCCGTTCAACTCGTGGGGTGCTACGTGTTTGACGCTTTTGGCTGGGAGAATGGCGGCGAGGACGTTGCGGACCATTGCGCACGCTTTTGGCCGAGTGCGCTCTAAAGAGATCACAAGGAACTATGCACCCACAAACTCGATGACCGTCTTGCCCTTGCCGCGGCCTTCGGCGACTTGGCGAAATGCCTCGTTGACGTCTTGCGGCGCAAAGTGCTGTTGATCCACGCGGATTGTCAGTTGACCCGCATTGGCCAACGCAGCGGCCGCGCGCAGGATAGCGCCGTGATGTTCGCGTCCTTTGCCGGTGAGCAGCGGAGCCAGAGTGAAGACGCCCGAGTAGGTGGCACTTTTGAACGATAACGGTGCCAGGCTGTGCTGGCCCCAGCCCAGGCAGCTCAGCACGTGCCCGGTATAGGCTTTCACGGCTTTGAATGATGCGTCCAGCGTGCTGCCGCCGACGGTGTCGTAGACAATGTCGAACCCTTCGCCGGCGGTGTAGTGCTCGACATAATCCTCAACGCTCTGTGCCTGATAGTCGATCGCCGTCGCCCCCAGCGAGCGTATGAAGTCCAGACTGCCCGCCGAACCGGTGGCGTAGACATCGGCACCGCGTGCCTTGGCCAGTTGCACAGCCACTTGGCCGACCCCGCCCGCGCCGCCATGAATCAGGACACGCTGACCGGAGCGGACATTGGCGTGATCGACCAGACCTTCCCACGCGGTGATGAATACCAAAGGCAATGCAGCCGCCTCACGCATGCTGAGGGTGCTTGGATTGACCGCGATAAGGCGGGCATCCACGGCAATGTACTCGGCCATGGTGCCTTGGGCTCCGCCGATCCCGCCGGGCATGCCGAAGACTTCCTGGCCCTGGGTGAACCCCTCGACCGCTTCGCCCACTTCGACCACCGTACCGGCAAGATCAAGGCCGAGCACCGCCGGCAGCGTTTGGCGGGCGTGAGCGCCTGCGCCGGCGGCAATTTTGGTATCGAGCGGATTGACCCCTGCGGCGTGAACCTTGACCAGTACTTGCCCCTTACCGGGAACAGGGCAGTCGATGTAACGGATGACCAGCGGGGATTGAGCGGACTCGGCGATGGCGGCAAGCATGGAATGTTTCATGACGGGAACCTGTGTTGGGATGGACGCTTACAGATTGCCGCGCTTTAATCATTCCGATAAGAAACCCAATTTGCATATGACTTATTCCCCAAAGAGAACCAATCGTCGATGGATCTGTTCGACAGCATGCATGTCTTTGTTCGCGTCGTGGAGCGCGGGGCTTTCTCGGCGGTCGCCCGTGAACTGAACATGGGGCAGCCGGCGGTGAGTAAGCAAGTGCGCGCGCTGGAGCAGTATCTGGGTGGGCCACTGTTCGCACGCAGCACTCGGCATTTGGCCCTGACCGACCAAGGTCAACGCTTCTACGACCACTGCCAGGAAATCCTCGGCCACGTCGAAACGGCTACGCGAAGCTTTACCAGTGGCCAGGAGCAGATCGCCGGCCCTTTACGAGTCGCCGCCCCGGTCAGTTATGGAAGGTTATGCATCGCACCGCTCATAGGGACTTTCCTGCAACGCCATCCTGATGTGCGGATTGACCTGCGGCTGAGTGACCACAATGAAGACCTGCTCAAGGAAAACATCGATCTGGCGATCCGCATTGGCGTAGTGAAGAGCGAGGGATTGGTGGCACTGCCACTGGGCAATAGCCCACGGCGTGTCTATGCGGCGCCCGGTTATCTGGATCTACACGGCGTGCCACGTGAGCCCAGCGAACTGTCAGGTCACAACTGCATCGGCTTCACGTTGCTGGAGCATTACGACCGTTGGCACTTTACGCACCTCGGCCAGGCGTTCGATGTAGGTATTCAGGGCAACGTCACCAGCAACAGCAGCGAGGCCATCCGCGAAATGGTGCTCTCCGGCCTGGGTATTTCCCTCTCACCGCAATGGCTGTTCACAGCTGACGTCGAGCAGGGCAGGGTGAGTACCGTACTCGACGACTATCAGGCCAGCGCGCTGCCTGTCAGCGCCGTACTCAGCCGCGAGCGACGACGTTCAGCGCGGACGATGGCGTTCATCAATTTTCTACGCGAGCAATTGTTGTAGCAGCGCCTTGTGACACGCCGTCCGCTGCTTTCTTTTCCGGGACCCTAAAACTGTCTGATGACAGTCCCAAGTTGATTACTGCCGTATTTTTCCATCTACCAGACATTTGATGCGGCTGAGTATTGGCACGGCAGCACGTGCCGGGGAGGTCAGCTCATGAGCGTACGCCTGCGGCCTGCTGCAACCGTCGCACCGCGTCCCAGGCCTGGGCGCCGAGTTCGGCCAGGTCGACGTCAGGCAACTGGTCGTCGTGTACGGTCAACCGGCCACCGACCAGCAAGGCGCGCAAGGTCGGGCGTCCTCCGCCCACCACCGGCCCGATCGCCGGGTCATGCAGGCCGAAGTATCGGGGCTGGTCCAGGCGGTAGATCGCCAGGTCGGCCGCCATGCCCACTTGCACGCTGCCCACGGCGTCCAGCCCCAGCACCCGAGCCCCACCAGACGTACCCCAGCGCACCACGTCTTCCACCGTGGCCGCGCTGGCACCGCCTTCCTCGTCACCGCCGGCATAACGCGGGCGGGCCCGTTCGCCAAGTCTGGCCCGTTGCATCAGCCAGGCGGCGTGGGTTTCGCTGATCATGTCGCAGGCCTCGTTGGAGGCGGCGCCATCCACGCCAATCGACACTGGCATTCCCGCAGCCTCCATGGCCACCACATCGGCAATGCCACTGCCCAGGCAGCCATTGCTTTGCGGGCAATGGGCAATGCCCGTACCGCTGGCCCCCAGCATGCGGATTTCCTCGGCGTCGAGTTTCACCAAATGCGCGAACCACACGTCCGGCCCCAGCCACTCGTGTTCGGCACAGAACGCCACTGGCGACATGCCGTGGCGTTGCTGCACCTCATTCTGATATTCGACGGTTTCGCTCAGATGACTGTGCAGGCGAATGCCCAGTCGCCGGGCGACCCGGGCGGTTTCGTGCAGGTGTTCGGCAGGCATGGAGTAGGGCGGGCTGGTGGGCGCCATCACCACCCGCCGCCAGGCATCGGCGGCCGGATCGTGGTAGCGCCGCACCAGACGCTCGACGTCGTCCAGGTATTGCTCCAGGGTCTCCGGCCCGGCCACGGACTTGCCTTCGGCTTGCCGTGCTTGAGTGGCGCCGCCACGGCAGAGGACAAACCGCAGCCCCAGCCGTTCGGCTTCCTCGAACAGCACCTCGGCACTGTCAAAGTCCATGCCCGGCAAGTACAGGTAATGATGGTCTGCGACGGTGGCGCAGCCGGATCGTGCCAATTTGACCAGGCCAATGCGCGCGGCGAGGCGAAAGCTTTGCTCGTCAAACGCGCCGCGATAGCGATAGGGCACGGCACCCAGCCAGGCTCCCAGACTCTGGTCGATACCTGCGGGAATGCCTTTGAGCAGCGACTGAAACAGGTGATGGTGGGTATTGACCCACGCCGGGTAGACCACGCAATCGGTGGCATCCAGCACTCGCTCGCCGGGCTGGGGTTGCAGGGCGCCGATGGCGCTGATGTGGCCGTCGACGATACGGATATCAGGCCCGGCGTGGCGCGCCGCCGCGCAGGACAAACCGGTGAGGATGGCGCTGGCGTTACGTACCAGCCAGCTGTTTTGAAACTTCATGTGAGGCTCCATACGCCGCACCTGCGGCGGATTCAAGGGTCAGCCGAGTTCGCTTTCGTGCCAGTTGCGCAGGCTCAACCGGGCCAGCACGGCCATCAGGCTGAATAACGCGACACCGGTCAACGCGATCAGCAGCAGGGCAGCGAACAGCCTTGGAATATTCAGTTGAAAGCCGGCCTGGAGAATCTGATACGCCAGCCCTGCACCGGTGCCCCCGGTGCCGGCGACGAATTCCGCCACCACCGCGCCGATCAACGCCAGCCCGCTGGCAATACGCAGCCCGGCAAAAAAACACGGCAGGGCGCTGGGAATGCGCAGGCGCAACAGCACCTGCCAGCGGCTGGCGCGGTTCAGGCGGAACAGATTGAGCAGGCCGTGGTTGACGCTGCGCAAGCCGAGTACGGTGTTGGCGATGATCGGGAAAATCGCCACCAGAGTCGCGCAAATAATCAACGCCAGCGTGGTGTTGCTGCACCAGATGATGATCAGCGGTGCCACGGCCACCACCGGCGTCACCTGCAACAGGATGGCGTAGGGAAACAGGCTGGCTTCCAGCACGCGGCTCTGCACAAACACAAAGGCCGCCAAGGTGCCGATAAGCACCGCCAGGGCAAACGAGAAAAAAGTGATCTTCAAGGTCATCCACAATGCACCGAACAGCATCGGGCCATCGCTGATCAGGGTACGGCCGATATCGACCGGGGAGGGCACCAGATACACCGGCACCTTCCAGGCCACACATGCCAATTGCCACAGACCCAGCAATACCGTGCCGAGCAGCAGCGGCGAGACGATGCGCAACACCGTGGGGTGACGTAACCAGGGAGTAAAGGACGGGTTCATGAGCGGGCTCTCAATAAAGTCAGCAAGAATCGCCATTGGCCTCGGCCAGCAGCCGGGACAGGCGTGCGCACTGCGCGATAAAGGCCGGGGAGGTGCGGTAGGCCTCGTCTCGTTCCAACGGGCCGTCGATTTCGATGTCGGCGATTACTCGGCCCGGGCGCGCACCCATCACCACCACCCGCGATGACAGGTAAACGGCCTCGAAAATGCTGTGAGTGACGAACACCACGGTCAGGTCGCGGCTAGCCCACAGCTGACGCAGGTCGCTGTCGAGCTTGTTGCGGGTGAACTCATCCAGGGCGCCGAAGGGCTCGTCCATCAACAGCAGATTGGGCTCGGTGGCCAAGGCCCGGGCGATGGACGCGCGCATTTGCATGCCGCCGGACAGTTCCCGCGGGTACACCTGGCTGAAGCGGTCCAAGCCGACAAGAGCAAGGGCTGCGTCGACCTTTGGCTGGCTCTGGGCTTTGGGCACATTGGCCAGATCCAGCGGCAGGCGCACGTTGTCGCTGACCTTGGCCCAAGGCATCAGGGTCGCCTCCTGGAACACCATCGCCAGGCTTTGCCCTTGGGTCGGGCTGGCCGGGCTGTCTTTGCCCCACCAGCGCACGTGGCCGGCGGAAGGCTCTTCGAGGCCGGCGAACATTTTCAGCAGGGTGCTCTTGCCGCAGCCCGAAGGGCCGAGCAATGAAACGAACTCGCCGCGCTGAATGGCCAGCTTCACCCGGCTCAAGGCCTGGGTGCCGTTGCTGTAGGTTTTTTCCACCTGATTGGCGAACAGCGGTGTTTGCACGCCGACGCTGTCGCCCCGTGGCAATGCCTGTGGCAGGGCGTTGGCCCCAGTTATGGTTTGCATCAACATAGCGCTCTCCCCTTGGGTCATGAGCGTGCGGTAAAGCCCCGGCACACCGGGGCGCTGACTTCAACGGCTGAGGAAAACTTCACTTTCACCATGGGCTTCGAGCAGGCCCAGCAGTTGCCGACGAATCACCAGGCCAGGCTTGTCCGACGGCATGTGCAGTTCCACTCGCCGGCGGGTGTCGACACAGGCGTCGTAATCGGTGGCTTCGAGGATGTCGCGGTCTTCGGCGGTGATCGCTGCGTCCCAGTCGATCAGTTCCTGGGTCGAGCATTGCTCTTCGCTGTCATTGCGATACAACCACTGGACCAGCATCAGGCGCCCGTCTTCCATGGGCGTCGCGCAGTTGTAGATGATGTGGTGGATGCCGCTGTCCGGGTACATGCAGCCAAAGCGCCGGGAGAAGGGCAGGTAATAGCGGTTGATCAGGTGGCGCTGGGTGATCGGCTCGCGGGTGCCGGTGATGCGATAGCTCTCCTCAGGATTGCGGATCGGCACCCGAGTCTCCGCCTCGAAGCCGTAGTCGGTTTCGCGAAACTCGTAGCCGGCCGGCGCGGGCTGGTCGAAAAGGCCGAAATTGGCTTTGTGGACGAAGGAAAAATGCGAGTTGTCAAAGGAGTTTTCCATGACCCGCAGCGGGCTGGTTTTCCACTCTTCATAAAACTGGAAGATGCGCCGGTAGCCCGGGGCGCCATCCTCGGGGAACTCAGGGATTGGTTGCAGAGGATCGTCGAGGGCAACCCAGGCGTAGCCGTATTTTTCCTGGCAGTGAAAGGCCTGGACCGAGGCGCCCGGCGGAATCATGCCAGCGGGGTTTTGCGGGATCTTCACGCAGGTGCCGGTGCAGTCGTATTCCCAGCCGTGATAGCCGCAGGCGATGTTGCCGTCCTCGCTGACAAAACCTTTCGAGAGCTTGGCGGTGCGGTGGCAGCAACGGTCGCGCATGGCCACCGGGGTGCCGTCGGGGCGCTTCCACAGCACCAGCGCCTCACCCAGTAAAGTGAAAGGCTGCGGACCGGCATCCAGCGCGGTCATGGGCAGCAGGGCATACCAGAAGCGGCGCAATACAGGTTGTTTGGTGACCAACATAACAAGTGTCCTCACGGTAATCGTTCAGCCGGCTCTTGGGCTCGGGCTCTGGGTTCAGCAGTCTTGCAATCAGGCTCAGCGGCTGGCGGACTGTTCGGCGCCAGGCAGTACCTTCAAATCCTCGACGAAGCGCGTGGTGTAGGCCTTCTGCCAAGGCGCATCGGCACCGAGCAGGCCGGCGTCGACCATGAAGTTTCGGGTGGCCTGCCAGCGCGCATCGCTCATCACGCCGATGCTTTGGGTGGCGGCATCACCGCCGGTGACCAGGCGATATTGCTTGAGCGTCGACAAGCCCCAGGCGAGCAATTCATCGCTCATGTTCGGGTTGTCGGCCTTGATCAGGTGGTTGGCGCTCGGGTTGTCGAGGTAGCGCTTCCAGCACTCCATCGAGGCGCGAACAAAGCGCTGGACTCGCTCCGGATGCTGATCGATCACGTCCTGGCGAGTGGCCAGGGTCGAGCCGTAGGGCGGGTAACCGGCGTCGGCAAACAGGAAGAAGTTGGCTTTCTCCCCGGCCTTCAACGCCTGGAACAATTCGGAGCTGGCATAGGCCTGCTGCGTGGTGTTGGCGTTCGCGAGGAAGGGCTGCAGGTTGAAGGTGTAGGGGCGGGCCTGGCTGTCCTTGAGCTGATATTTTTCCTTGAGCCACGGCCACCACGTTTGCTGGCCGGAGGTGGACACCAGCACCTGTTTGTTCTGCAACGCATCCAGGCCGCTCACATCGGCATGGGTCAGCAGACCCTGAGGATCACCTTGAAAGGGCGCGGCCACGGCCACTACCGGCAGGCCTTGCTCCACACTTTTGAGAATCTGCAAGTCGTAGTTGACGATGAAATCGGCCTGCTTGTTGAGCAGCAGCTGCATGCCATTGACCTGCGGCCCACCCATGCGGATGGTCACGTCCAGGCCTTCTTGTTCATACAGTCCATCCGCCAGGGCCTGGTAGAAACCGCCCTGTTCAGCTTGGGCGTACCAGGAAGTGAGCAGCACCACCTTGTCATTGGCCAAAGCCAGTGGAGACGCGATCAGGGCGGCGGGCACAAGCGCCATGGCCAGTAGCGAGCGAAGCGGTTGACCCAAGGCAAAGCGAATTTTCATGATGTGTTCTCCACAACGATTCGAAAACCGCCGCGTGCCAATCGGCACGCCAGCGAGGGACCGATTGGAGAGAACAAGGGAGGAGAGAGGGCGCGTATGCGTAGTTACACGGCTGACACTTCTCTCTTGCCCGGGGCGCTGGCGCCGCGTTCAAGCATCCAATCGGACGTACGCCCACAGGGAAGGGCGCAAGAGCAATGCCCGGTGCCATTGCTGGCACTGACCGCTTCTACTCGAAAATAGTGATAGCCAAAAGTGTGCCAAGCCGTTGCAGGCCCGCCCTCACGGGATCCGGCGGGCGAGGCAATCAGCAGGAGGTGGGCAGGCGATTCGCAACGGTGCGAATTCAAGTGGGCGCGCCTCAATCTGGTGCGCAACCGATGGCTGCAAAGTATTCAGTTTTACGTAGGGATTGTGCTGAATGAGAGTTGAAGATTGTATTCGCTCAGTTGGCACAACCCCTGCTTAGTTCGGAATCGAGTAGAAGCGGTCAGCACAGAGGGCTCTCAACAGAACCCGAGGTGCAGGGCATTGCTCTGGCGGCATTACGCCGCGCACCCGGCAAGGGTCGCCCCTCGTTAATTTGAGGGCCAGAGCAGTTGTCTGATCGCAGCTCGGGCATGCCTTGCCGGTGATATCCGCTAATCACCTGACAAGGGCAGCCCATGAACGCATCGCGTACTCCATTACTTGCACCTTCACTGCTGCGTCGCAGCCTGGCGCCGCTGTTAGCTCTGGCCAGCGCCGGCGCCGAAGCTGGCCCTCTGTTGTGGAACGACAACAGCTTGAGCTACCTCTACGGCCAGCATTTCAAAGTCGACGGCACTGGCGACGATACTCAGCAAACGCTGAGCTTCGAACACGCCAGCGGCTGGACGTGGGGCGATATCTTCATGTTCGTCGACAACAAATGGTCCAGCGGACTCTCGGGTGCCGACGGCCATTCCTACTACGGTGAATTCTCCCCACGGCTGTCGCTGGGCAAAATCAGTGACCGCTCCCTGAGCTATGGCATCGTCAAGGACGTCCTCATCGCCGCCACCTACGAGCGCGGTGAAAACCGCAATCGCAAATACCTGCTGGGCCCCGCTGTCGACCTCGTGCTTCCAGGCTTCGATCGCTTTTCCCTGAATACCTACTACCGCAAACCCGACGGCATCACCGGTAAGGCCTCAGGTCAATGGCAGATCAACCCGACCTGGTCCATGACCCTCCCGGTGGGTCGCTCAGACATTCTTTTCGACGGCTATCTGGAGTGTTACGTCAACGACGTCGGCAACAAAGGCACCTCCAACCATGTGGCCAGGAGCTTTCACTTCAACCCACAAGTCAAATACGACGTGGGCAAGGCGCTGGGGCAACAGCAAAAACGTTTTTATGCGGGACTTGAGTGGGATTACTGGTCGAACAAATACGGGATTGAAGACACGAGCGGATTCCCTACCGACCAGAACGCGTTGAGTCTCTTGCTCAAGGTGCATTTTTGACGGGGGCTGATCGCCCATTGCAGAAAGCGGCCTTGACGCACCACCTCGGCAAACTGGCGAAATCGGTGTTCATCGCCGCTACTCCTGCGCTGCCAGCGCCTCAATCAATTCTTGGGTAGTCACGATTGAATGAGCGAAAGTCGGCCCGTTCAACTCATGGGCGGCGTGCATCATTTCCGTACGGAAAGCGGCGGTCGCATCGCGCACCAATGTGACGTGGTAGCCCAGTTCCGAGGCGTAGCGGGCGGTCGCTTCGATGCAGGTGTTGGCGAGCAGGCCGACGATGATGACGTGGGTGATGCCTTTCTGCTTCAGGCGAAAATCAAGGTCGGTATTGGCAAAGCCGCTGGAGCCCCAATGTTCCTGCACGACAATGTCGCCGTCCTTCGGCGCGAAATCGGGATGCCATTCGCCGCCCCATTCACCGCGTGCGAAGTGGTGCATGTGCATGATTTTGCATTGGGTCGGTGTTGGATGGTCCCAGCCTTCATAGTCGCCGTGTTCCCAGCGGTGGTGCGGCACGATGACCACCGGAATGTTCTGCGCTCGTACGGCGCCATCGAGGGCTCGCAGGTTGTCGAGCAGCCCGAGCTGTTCGGCAATCGGCTTGATCAAGGGGAAGACCTTGCCGTTGTCCGAGAGAAAATCGTTGTACGGATCGACCAGCAGATAAGCGGTGCGATTGAGCGGATAAGGGGCGTTCGACATGACGATGTACTCCGCAAAAGTTGAGTGACCGATGCCGTGGGCTTGCCCAGGCATCGTGCAGTTAAGTCGCTTTGTCAGGCCGGGGCGGACTCTCGTGCCACTTGCCTGAGGATTTGTTCGTATTCCTTGTCGGATAGCGATCCGGACACCAACTGACGACCGTTCAGCACCATGGCCGGGACCGAATTAATCCCGCGCTCAAGGTAAAAACTTTCAAGTTCACGGACCTTGAGAGCGAACGCCCCGCTGGCCAAAATCTCTCGGGCGCGGGTGGTTGAAAGTCCCGCTTCACCGGCCAGGCGCACCAGTGTTTCGCGGTCGCTGGGGTTCTCGCCATTGGTGAAATAAGCCTCGACCAGGATTTTTTTCAGCGCGACCTGGCGGCCCTCCTGCACGGCCCAGTGCAGAAGGCGATGGGCGTCGAAAGTGTTGTAGAAATGGCTGCGCTTTTCCAGGTCGAAGTGAAAACCGATGGCCTTGCCACGCGCGACGATCATTTCATTGCGCGAGGCGACTTCTTCGGCGCTGCGCCCGTATTTGCGCATCATGTGCTTGATGGCGGGCTCGCCCTCGGCCGGCATGTCCGGGTTCAGTTCGAAGGGCTTGTAGGTCAGCTCCACAGCAACTTCGCCGGCAACATTCGCGATGGCTTGTTCCAGCGCTGTGGCGCCGAGTGCGCACCAGGGGCACACAACATCCGACACAAAGTCGATACTGACGGGAAAAGTCATTTCTTCGACTCCGTCAGTTGTTGGCGATACTCAGTGGTGGTGATTCCGGCATAGCCCCAGTTGTCGGTGTCGACCTCCTCAATAACGATATGGGTGAGGTGCGGGTCCTTGTTGAGGACGGTTTGCATGGTTTTGGTGATCTCGGCGGTGACTTGAGATTTCTGTTCTTTGGTAACGCCGTCGCGAGTGATACGAACGCTGATGAAAGGCATGGGATAAGTCTCCAGTAGGCGCCCCATCGACATGATGAGGGGAGCAGTGGAATGGACTTTAGAGTGTTGCGTTCACTGGATAAATCAGGGGCGGAGAACTTCACTTATGACGCGGTGTAATCAATACAACTGGGGGCTTTGCAGAAGGTAAATCGCCCTCCCTGGCTGCAGACGCGGGGAGGGCGAATGCTACGGCGGGAGGAATCAGTTCTGCGCTTTGCTCATGCGGGTAAATAGCTCGGTGGGTACTTTCTTGCCATTGGAAATGTACTGGTTGGTTCTGAACTTGTAGACCTCACCTTCCGAAAGGAAACCATCGTGGTTGGTGTCCATCGCTTTGAATTCTTCACCGCCCTGAGGCGCTACAGCCAGCAGTTCTTTAAGAGAGACGAGGCCATCATGGTCGGTGTCTGTGCGAGCGAAAGAGTCGTCGCCACACTGGCCTTCACCGCACTTGCCTTCGGCAGTAGCGGACTTGTCGCTGGCTTCGCTGGCCCCGCATTTGCCCTCGCCACACTTGCCTTCGCCGGTTTTATCGGCCGATGCCAGTTGGTAGCCTTGAGACAAAGGCTCAACAGCAAAAGCCGCAGACGATGCCAGGCTCATGCCACCGGCTAAAGCAATAGCGGCCAGGCCAAGACTGGTTTTGTTCGACATTGGTTTACGGTACATAGTGCTTCTCCAGATGCTCTGTGCGGCGAGGCCGCGGTTCATGCCACAGGGCGGATAGACCCTCAAGGAAGCTCGAGGCGAAGGGCGCAAGCGTCGTCCACTTCGACAGAGCGTCCTTGTTCGGGTAGGCCTATTTAGCGGGAGTCATGTATCGGCGATGTATCGGCGAGCGGAGCATTTGTAAGCCAATCCCAAGACTTCGCGTTTGGGTACATAGAGATACAAAAACCGACCTCAGCCTTTGCTCGTCAGTCAGGACAACAGCTTTAAAACGGGTGTCGCGGCTACGCCGACGGCAGCTTGCGCATGCAGCTGGCGCAGCAGCACCAGTGCGTCAGCAACGAAGCCGGTTACATCTGAAGCACCAGCCTCCGCAGCCAAAGCGTGCAACTGCGCTCGTCCATCCATGTCAGGGAACTGCTCGATCCGCTGCAACAAACGGAACGCGAGAGGGCTGACCTGGGAGAATTGCACCTGGCCGCTCGGCACACGGCTGATCAGCAGCAACGTTGGTTGTTCTGGCGGTTCAGAAGGCTGGTGGCCTGGCCCGAGACGATGTACGGCCCAGGTGTAAGCCAGCGGCCAGACGAGTGGGGAAAGCCTGAGGGGACGGTCGAGTAAATGCGCCGCATCACTGGCTTTTAACGGCGCAGCGTCCAACTGTTGCAGCGCCATCTCCACCCACTCGTAATGGGCCAATTCAGGCAAGAACGGGTACCAGGGGTGTTCGAGACCGGGCGAGTCTTCCAGGCTTGCTACGAAGTCTACAAACTCACGTGCAATTTCTCCGAAGCGTGGCGTTTGCGCGCGGTAGTCACGCAAAAAACGTCGTACCAGTGCACGCCAACCGGCATCACCCAGCACGGCAACCAACACCGGAAACGTCCCACCCAGCAACCCCAACAGATTGTTGAACACCAAGTTGAGATAGACCTGCGCTCTTGCAGGATTCATCTGTGCTGGCGGCGCATAACCGTCCGGGTCACGCAGATACCGGGTCAGCGCGAGCTGCTGACTTTGCAAACTTGAAGGGGAGTCAGCCATCGACAGTCACCCGCACCAAAGCAGCCGCGTCGCGCTGCAAGCGCCTGATGGTGTTCAGCTCAGCCACCAGTTCGTCGTAGGACGGAAAGTTGAAATCGCGCTCCAGCAGGGTTGGCTTCACGCCAAAGAGGCCATAAGCCTGGCCCAGCAATGACCAGACTACCGGTTTGACCGACGCACCATGGGTGTCGATGATCAGGTCCTCGGCTTCGTCGTAATGCCCAGCCACATGCATGGCGACTACGCGTTCTGGTTCCAGGCCGGCCAGGAAAACCGTTGGATCAAAGCGGTGGTTCACCGAGTTGACGTACACATTGTTAACATCGAGCAACAGGTCGCAATCGGCCTCGCGGAGCACTGCATTGGTGAACGTCAGCTCGTCCATGTCCTGATGAGCAGCGGCGTAGTAAGAGACGTTCTTTACAGCAAGACGACGACCGAGAATGTCCTGTGCACGGCGGATGCGCGCAGCAACGTGATGAACTGCCTCCTCAGTGAATGGCAACGGCAGCAGGTCGTATAAATGGCCATCGTCACTGCAGTAACTGAGGTGTTCGCTATAGAACGGCACGTTGAAGCGATCGAGAAACCCGCGGACTTGCTCAAGAAAAGGTTCGTCCAGCGGTGCACTGCCACCCAGCGACAGTGACAGACCATGGCATGACAACGGATAGCGTTCAGCCAGCAACTGCAGGGCCTCACCATGAGCGCCGCCGATGCCGATCCAATTCTCTGGAGCAACCTCTAGAAAATCGAAATCCCCAACGGGAGCGTCACGAAGCGTGTTGAGCAGCGCACGGCGCAATCCCAGCCCGACGGTCCACTCAAGGGGGAGCTGTGGAACGAAATGTGTTGATGATGAAGTGTTCGTTTGCATGAGCTCAATACTCCGATTCGACGTCTGAAATCCCCGATCCACAGCACCTCCACAGTCACCGTTGGCAGCCGGTGGGGGTGTGAATCGGGCGATTGAAACCCGCCACGGTTCTGCTCAAACCATATTGATCACCACGTTGATGTTGTTCCGCGTCGCTTTGGAGTACGGGCATGTCTGGTGCGCGGTATCGATCAGCTCTTGAGCGACGTTGCGATCCAGCCCGGGAAGGTAGACGTTGAGGCGAGCCTGGAGGAAATACGCACCATCGGTTGTGCCTAGATCCACTTCGGCGTCAACGGCAAGGTCAACCGGGAGAGTGACTTTCAGCTTGCTCGCCGCAAGTCCCATTGCACCGATAAAACAAGCCGACCAACCTGCGGCGAACAACTGCTCTGGGTTGGTACCGGCGCCAGAGGTGCCAGGCGACGACAGCTTTATATCCAGTCGGCCGTCGTCACTGAGGGCGGTGCCATTTCGTCCACCCGAAGAGGTATGGACTTTGCCGGTGTACAGCACTTTATCAATATGGGTCATGGTGAAATTCCTGATCAATTAGCTGGGTTTGAAAGCGATAACCTTGGTGACGCGATAACACTCAGCGTGCATTCAAATGCTTGAGATGCCGACCGATGAATCCATCCAGGCTCAGCTTGCCGGCGCCTGTGAATACCAGTGGCAGAAGTGCGACGAGATAGATCAAGGGCAGCTTGAAATTGCCGTAGCCTTTGTTGCTGATGGAGTACCCCATAGCCAGTTCGCTCAACGTCGACCACTCTGCTGGCCAATGAACTGCGGCAGTTGCCACGACGGTGACTACGATGAGGATCAGTGCCGAGAGCCGTGTGCCCAGGCCTACAAGCAAAGCAATGGAACAGAGCAGTTCTGTCCACATGGATAACTGCCAATTGAACGTAGCCGGCAGCTGATTGAACGGAAAAGGAAAGGCCCCTTGAATGCTCGGGAACCAGTTCTCACCGTTCCACTTTTCCCATCCCGCTTCAAAAAACTCCCAGGCCAGAAAAACGCGCAGGCTCAAAGGGGCGATCCAGTCCCCAGCGCGATCGAGATTGAGTTGCAGCCGATTCAAGACCGATGACGCGTTTGTATGCATGGGTTTAATCCTCCGACTTGTCGTCAAGAAAGTGGAAGCCGTTCAGGTGCTCCCAATGACAGGTGTCAGGCACAGGAGCACTGCGCCGGCCGTGAGCGCAGTTCATCGTGCTGGTGTATCTCGCTTGTGTCTGAGGGCGCGGGAAGATCAATGTTGTGTAACGTGTTTGCGTCCGTACACACTTGGATACAGAGCGATACCTGTTGAAGGCGCTATTTTGGAGTTGGGATATACGATCGGCTGCGTTCTGCCGGTGACTGGCGGGAGGATTTCGCAGGGCAAACGAACGTCGCAGATGAGGGGAGGGGCGAGGGCGTGGAAAGTACTGTTGAATGAGGTGGGCACGCCAGGTGCCCACCTTATCTGTCTGGAACCGCCTAAGGTATCAAGCGCATCTCCCGCAGCCTGTTGAACACGTCGAAAAATGCCTGATCACTCGCTTGGTAGGCAGTGAAGCCCATCAGGCGGCTTTTCGACATATCCGTGACCACTTCGATGGGGCGACCAAGGTCGGCATCGGTATGCCATGGGGAAATCAGACGTCCAATATCGGACTCTTTCAAACCGTGCTCGGCGACTAGTTGCGTCCATACGGCTTGATCGTCAGTCATCTGCTTCTCCAGAGGAGAGGGTGATGAGGGATAGTCAGCAGCAGGCAGGTCGAAGTATTCGGCAATTCGGCTCCACATCCATTTCCAGCGGAATACATCACCATTGGTGATATTGAATGCCTGGTTAGCCGCAGCCGGCGTGGTGGCCGCCCACAGTTGCTGTTTCGCCAACTGCCGCGCATCGGTCATGTCGGTGAGGCTGTCCCACTGCACCCTGGATCCGGGAAACACAAACGGGCGATTGGTTTTTTTGCAAATCGAGGCATAGACGGCGAGGGTGGTTGCCATGTTCATCGCATTGCCCACGGCCACCCCGGTGACGGTATGCGGGCGATGAACGCTCCAGGTGAAGCCGTCCTGTTCAGCTGCGGCGAAGAGTTCGTCTTCCTGGGCGTAATAGAAATTCTCGACATCGAGACGACCCTGTTCTTCGCGAAACGGCGTCTGCGGCAGACTGCCCTTACCGTAGGCTTCGAACGGGCCGCGGTAGTGTTTCAGGCCGGTAACCAGTGCTACGTGCTTGACGCTTTTGGCTGGACGAATGGCGGCGAGCACATTGCGCACCATGGCGGCATTGACGCGAATGTTCTCAGCCTCCGTGGCTTGGCGTGACCATGTGGTAATGAACACATGCGTGGGTTTCACATCCTTCAGCGCCTGTTCCAGAGAAGCAGGATCCTGAAGGTCTGCCGCGACAGGGATCACGCCGTGCGCTTGCGATGGATGCCTCGACAGCGCGGCGACTTGCCACTGGTTGTCGATGAGTAACTGGGTGATGGCGCTGCCGACAATGCCGCTGGCGCCCACGACTAGAGCTGTCTGGGTCATAGGTTTCTCCTGGATTTGAGTTTGGGAGTCCTGCTGAGCAACAGAGGTTCAACCTGAAAATCCGTTAGAGTGCTCGCTACTCCCCCGTTAAAGCCTGTGAGAAAAATGACTCGTCCGCTGTTTGTCGCTCTGGATGGCCCCAAAGGCGTCGGCAAAACCTCGTTGCTGGAAGCCATCACTGAAGCCCTGAGGGCGGACAACCAGAAAGTCATCCGACTCTGCGAGAAAAAAAGCGACCCGTTCAGGGCCGAGACAATGCACTTGGTGAACCGACTCGCCCGCCATCCTGACCGGGATCTGGAACTCGAGGTTTGCCAACGCCTGGTTGATAGCCGCCGTTGGATTTCCCAGTACGTGCTGAGCAAACAACCCCCCGACAGCATCATCCTCATCGATCGCTGGTACCCGTCCGATACCGCGTTTCGCCGGATAGTCCCGTTTGCGGAAATCCTGCAGTTGAACATTGACCGCAACGTTCAGGTGCCAGACCTGCATGTCGGGGTGGTTACGGCGGCAGAGATTTCGTGGGAGAGGGCAGGGGCACGCCGGCGCGGCTTGAGCAGTACTGTGCTTCGCGGTCTTGAGGAGCATGTCGCTTGTACTGAGGCGTTTGAGCAAGCCGTTGCTGAACAGGGCTGGTTTTTATGCCGGAATGAGGGAACGATCGAGGAGGCGACGGGGTGGGTGGTGGTGGAGATAAATCGGGTGATGAGCCGTCTACGTGGCCTTTGTACCTAAAAAATGAAAGACGATGCGGCTATTGCACATATCTGCACCATTTGCGAAAACCGCAAATGAAGCTGATAGCGCAAGACACCGCTTCGTTCGTGCCGATGCGACTTGAGGGATGTGGTAATGCAGCATCTGGATCATTTGTCCTTGCACTTGTTTATTGCGGTTTGCGAGGAAGGCACCATCGCGCGCGCCAGCGAAAGGGCTTTCCTCGCACCGTCTGCGATCAGCAAAAGAATCTCTGACATTGAGGCGCGATTCGGTACGCCTCTGCTCAAGCGCAGTAAGCGTGGAGTTGAGCCAACACCCGCCGGCGTCGCATTGCTTCGGCATGCTCGATCCATGACGCGGGCAATGGAACGCCTCGAAAGCGAAATAAGCGAATACGCCGAAGGTGCTCGCGGTCATGTCCGGGTGATGGCCAATATTTCGTCAATCATGGAGTTCCTTCCGGAGGAGCTGTCCGACTTCATGTTGGAGCGTCCAGGAATCCAGGTCGACATTGAGGAACGCTTCAGTCCAGATGTCGTGCGAGGGGTCACTGAGGGCAATGCCGACCTAGGCATCTGTCGACGCTCGATGGCTGTGGGAGATCTGGATTTTCTGCCTTATCGGCAAGATCATTTAGCCGTCGTTGTGAGCGGACATCATCCATTGGCCAATCGAAGCAGCATCGCTTTCGCAGAGACCCTGGATTTTGATCATCTAGGGCTGTCGGCCTTTGCCACGCTCAATAACTTTATGCGTGATGAGGCGGGGCGACATAACCGTGAAATGCAGTTTCGTTCCTACGTCTCGTCTTTCGACGCAGCATTTCGACTTGCGCAGTTCGGCCTGGGCCTGGCAATTTTTCCCCTGGAAGCCGTGGCGCGATACGCGGCCATGTTTGAATTGAGGATAATTCCTCTGACCGACGATTGGGCGCTAGGTGAGTTTGTGTTCTGCGTACGTGATCGGGACGCTTTATCTTTGTCGGCACGAAGACTTCTGGATCATCTGCTTTTGCGCACCCCGTTGCGGCAAACTCAACCGTGAGTGAATCCATCGTGCTTGGCGATGGATCAGCCCGTGAATTACGTCTTTTCGCTGCGCGGGTCGCTCTCTAATCTGAACTCAAGCTTCAGCTATGAGAGCGTTTGAATGACAACAATAACAATCAACGAAGTCGGCATGCGCGATGGCTTGCAGAGCCTTCAAGCCATCATGTCGACCGCAGCAAAATGCCAATGGATTGACGCCGCCTATGCCGCCGGCGTGCGCTTTATGGAGGTTGCCTCCTTCGTGCCCGCCAAGCTTCTGCCACAGATGGCCGATGCCAGAGAAGTAGTGGCTCATGCCCTGAATTATCCTGATCTGGTCGTCTCGGTGCTGGCACCTAACCTGCGTGTCTGCCGCGATGCGCTTGAGTCCGGAGCCCACCGCATCATTGCGCCGGTTTCCGTTAGCCAGGCCCATAGCCTGGCCAATGTGCGTCGCACGCCGATGGAGATGGTCGAAGAGCTGGCCAGGATGTGCCAATTGCGCGACGAGTTGGGCTTGGACAAAGTCCAAATCATTGCAGGAATGTCGGTTGCCTTCGGCTGCACCCGGCAGGGTGATGTGCCATTGAACGACCTATGCGAATTGACTCGCCATGTTTTGGAGGCCGGTTGCGATCTGGTTTCGCTCGGCGACACTACTGGGTACGCCAATCCTGGCCAAGTCGCCACCACCTTACAGGCCGTTCGCGCCATCGCTGGCGACAAACTCAGGGCTGCGCATTTTCATGACACGCGAGGCTTGGCACTCGCCAATAGCCTGGTGGCCGTTCAGCAAGGCATTACCGAACTTGATTCTTCGCTGGCGGGGTTGGGAGGCTGCCCATTCGCCCCGGGTGCGTCAGGGAACACCGTAACCGAAGACTTGGTGTTCATGTTGCAAAGCATGGGCTACGCCACCGGTATCGACCTTGCTGCATTGATCGCCTCAAGGGCCGTACTTCGTGATGCGTTGCCAGACGAAACCCTCTACGGCTGCATTGCCCGCGCTGGTCTGCCGCTCAATTAAACGCCCGTTGCCAATCACACCTGAGCTTGTCCAAGCGAGGAAACAACAATGTCCAGACTTCCATTGGACGGTATTCGTGTCGTCGAAATTTCTCATATGGTCATGGGGCCGACTTGCGGGATGATTCTTGGTGATCTCGGTGCAGAGGTCATTAAGATCGAGCCAACACGTGGTGACGGTACACGCCGTTTGCTAGGCGCCGGCGCCGGATTTTTCCGCACCTTCAATCGCAACAAGCAATGCATCGCAATCGACGTCAATACGCCACAAGGTCGTACCGCTGTTTTGGAGCTTATCGACACGGCTGACGTCTTTATCGAAAACTTCAAACCCGGTCGTATGCAGGAACTGGGTTTCGATTACGCAGCGATTCGGGCACGCAACCCGCGCATCATCTATGCCTCGCATAAAGGCTTTCTCAATGGCCCGTACGACAATCGTCTAGCGCTCGATGAAGTCGTGCAAATGATGGCAGGGCTGGCTTACATGACAGGCCCGGTGGGGAGACCTTTGCGTGCCGGTAGCTCGGTGAACGACATTATGGGTGGCATGTTCGGCGCAATCGGCGTGCTTGCCGCCTTGAATGATCGCCATATCACCGGTGTCGGGCGAGAGGTGCAAAGCGCTCTGTATGAAAATTGCGTATTGCTTGCAGCTCAGCATATGCAGCAATACGCCGTCACCGGCCAGGCTGCTGCGCCCATGCCAAATCGCATCAGCGCGTGGGCGATCTATGACGTGTTCGAGTTTGCCAACGGTGAGCAGATGTTCGTGGCGGCGACCGGTGAAGGTCAATGGAAGGCGTTATGCCAGGTGCTGGGCCAAACCGCTTTGCTGGATGACCAGAGTCTTGCTACTAACAACGACCGTGTCCTGCAGCGGCCACGGTTGCTAGCGCACCTGGGTGAAGTCTTCGCCACCATGGACGCTCAAGCGCTGGCAACGGAGTTAGAGGCCCACAGCATTCCATTTGCGCCGATTCGGCGTCCGGAAGAACTGTTTGAAGATCCTCACTTGTTGCAAAGCGGTGGTCTGGCCAGCCTTGAGCTGGAAGACGGCTCGACCACCGCAATGCCGTTACTGCCACTGTCCCTGGATGGCAAGCGCCTGCACGCGCGCCGGTCGATCCCACGCATCGGTGAACACACGCAAAAAGTAATGCGGGAACTAGGTTATAGCGACGCACACATTGCTGAGTTGTGCGCGGCCGGCGTTCTCAAAACTGACGTTCGAGCCTGAGGGTCTGCCATGGCTATTTATCAATTCGACACACTCATACCGCTCATTCATCCCGAAACATTCGTTGCTGAAGACGCGACTGTTATCGGCAATGTCAGTCTTGAACAGGGCGTCAGCGTCTGGCCTCAGGCCGTGCTGCGCGGTGATAACGAACCTATTCGCATCGGTCAACACAGCAATGTTCAAGAAGGCGCGGTGCTGCATGCCGATACTGGGTTTGCCCTGAGGGTCGGCGAGGGCGTGACAATTGGTCATCAGGCCATGTTGCACGGATGCACCGTCGTCGATGGCGCACTGATCGGGATTCAAGCGGTCGTTCTCAATGGCGCGGTGATCGGCAAGAACTGCCTAGTTGGCGCAGGGGCAATTGTGACCGAAGGCAAGGTGTTTCCTGACAACTCGCTCATCCTCGGCGCGCCAGCAAAGGTTGTGCGTGAGCTCACACCTGAGGCGATTGCTGATATGCAGAGTAACGCTCGCGACTACGTCACCAAGGGGCAGGTTTACAAAGATAAGTTGATTCGAATCGGTTAAACCCCTTGATCAACGTCCTAGAAGGCGTTGCTTCTCTCCAATAATTACAAGAATGGAGAATTACTCATGGTTGCCATGACTGGCGATATTGCGCTCGCGCGCAATGACGAAACAATAAACGAACTGCTCCTCTATCGGCGTGTTGCGTGGCGCATCATGCCACTCGCCATCATCTGTTTTCTGTTTTCATATTTTGACCGGATCAATATTAGTTTCGCTAAGACTCAGATGCAGCACGAGTTGGGTCTGAGCGACGCTGCCTATGGTCTGGCCGCAAGTATGTTTTTCGTTGGTTATGTGTTGTTCGAGGTTCCCAGCAGCCTGGGTCTCAAGCGCTACGGGGCACCGGCCTGGATCTGCCGAATCATGGTGTCCTGGGGGCTGGCCACGGCTGCGTTGATGTTTGCCTACACCCAATACACACTTTATTTTCTTCGCTTTTTGATCGGTGTAATGGAGGCCGGTTTCGGCCCCGCGATACTGTTTTACCTGGCGTGCTGGTTTCCGAAAAAACACTTGGCGAAGATGAACGGTCTGTGGTTTTTGGCGGTGCCTCTAGCAGGCGCGCTGGGAGGGCCGGCTGCGGGAATTTTGCTCGGGACAATGCATGGCGTGCTCGGTCTTGCCGGTTGGCACTGGCTGTTTCTAATGTCGGGGTTGCCCTGTGTGGTGCTGGGTGTAGTGGTTCTGTGGAAACTCGACCGCGATATCGAGTCGGCCAAATGGTTGACCCGAGGTGAGAAAGACCTGTTAACCGCCAATCTTGAAAGTGATAAAGCCAAACAAAAGCCGATATTGGGCTCATTGTGGCGCGTGTTACTGACCAGAGAAGTGGCGGTCATGGCCTTAATTTACTTCGTGATCAAAACCGCATCTTACGGCCTTAACTTCTGGATGCCGCACCTCATCAAGTCCTCCGGTATTCAGAGCCTGTTCTGGATCGGCATGCTGTCAGCGCTTCCCTATATTGTGGCGTGTATCGGGATGATTTGGATCACTCGTCGTTCCGACCGTAGCGGCGAGCGTAAGATCTACCTGGTTTGGTGTCTGATGGCGGCTGCCATTGGCTACCTACTGGCTTGCCTGTTCTCCGATTCGTCCTGGGCAATGATGGCCGCATTGATGTTGGCAACCGCCGGTACCTTCATAGCCATTCCGATATTCTGGACAATTCCGCAATCAACGTTTTCGGGACTTGCCATCGCTACAGGAACAGCAGCGATCAACTCAATTGGCCAACTCAGCGGGATGGTTGCGCCAGTCATGGTGGGTAAGATCAATGACGTAACCGGAAGCACTTATATGGGAATGCTCTCTATCGCGCCGTTGATTCTGATTGCCTGCTTCGTAGTCATGCGCTGCGTCAAGAATCCCTCATCCTAACGAGATCGCGACAATTCAGGAGACTGGAAATATGACCGCAATGGCGCGAGCTTCATGGATGATGAGCAAGATCCATGGAGGCGCTTGCGCCTGATTCGTAGAGGGCAGAAGCGCATCTCGCGTAGCTTGTCGAGCACGCCAAACAATGCTTGGTTACTTGCCTGGTAGGCAGTGAAGCCGAATCACAGGGTGGTTTTTATGGCGGAATGAGGGAACGATCGAGGAGGCGGCGGGGCGGGTAGTAGGGGAGATTAATCGGTTGAGGAGCAACCTGCGGATCCTTCGCGCCAGTCCCTCAGGACAGATCGAGGTCGACTAAAACAGGCAACGCAGAAAGTGCTATTGCATAAAAAAACAGGGCTCCAGTACTGCGAATATTCGCTGGAGCCCCGTATTGGTGGGCTATCAGTCGAAACTCAGTTCCTGAGTCTTGATGTGTTTGGCCACCGCGCCAGAGATGGCGTCGAAGATTGCTTTTTCATTTGTGCCGTAGACCTCCATGTCGAGATCCAGGGTAATGGCAGCGCTGCGGATCATTACACCTTCATGGTGGTAGCTGACAAACAGTGAGTGCCAGTCTGTGAATTCCACATCCAACACGAGGTAAACCACTGTCACCGAAGCCATGCCCTGGTCGTTCTTGATGGGGCCAAAGGCGACAGTCGTGCGGCCGTCCTTGGTGCTGGCCTTGTTCCACCAGAAGGTCATGAAGTCGTGGGTACCCGAGTCGTTTGGATCTTTGGACAAGAGCGTCGCGAGCTGCTTGAAACTCTCGAGTTCCGTTGCTCCCAGATACGTGCCAACGATGGTGGTCAGCAAACTACCGATGTCCACGTCACCTGAAGAGACATCCTGCCTGACCTGGCCACCGCTCGCAGCCTTCACGGTGAAGCCCAGATCAGTCAGTTGGTAAACCACGGCATCGAACCATTGCTTCGTCTGCAGATAGTCCGTATTGGTGATGTCCACGCCCTTGTTTTTCAGGACGGCGCGCGCGGCCCCCTGTGCGTAGAGGTTCAGGTGAGAGTAAGCGCTGACCTGCTCTGGGGTAGCATCGGTCATGGCATAAACCAACTGCGAATCGATGGCTGTGGCATCAATTGTCGTCGTTGCGCATGTGTTACCAGCAACTACGCTACCAAGCTTAGGTGGCGCAAGGGCCGGCCATGCGCAGGTAATGATCCTGCTGGTAAATCCCACACCTTCACGAAGATAGGCTTGACGAGAGCGCCAGTCTGGATGGGACGTACGGTCGATGGTGAAAGGGACGTCACGCAACCCTTCGGGTGGGTTACCTATGGACTTGTCGATTGCCACGTTGAGCCTCTTCAGCAGCCCGTCGCACTCGCATTTCGCGAAGACATTCAGGTGGTAGTTCAGGCCTTCTATGTTGGTGACTTGCACGTGAGCACCAGCCCCCAGGGCCGCTTGACACGTTGAGATATTCCGACCGAAGAGGCTGAACGTTTTCTGGGTCTCGAACTTCACTTCTACATCAGCTTTTGCAGATTCCTTAGTGCACATGATGATCTCCAGCTCATACCCAGGCGTCATTGCTTGGGCATCTAGAAGTTTCAATATCGGACTCTTCGTGAAGCTCAGTCGGTTGAGCAGGGCTCACGAATTGCCCTGAAAATTTTGCGCGGCGCTCAAGGTGCTGAAGTGGTCACTTCATCAAGGAACTTCGCAAGGTTACGAACGTCGTTGTCGGCCATTCTTTCAATCACGTCCGCGAGCGTTTTGCGATGCGGCGCGTCATGCATGGCGCCGAGGGTGTGCTGCCCACGGCCGAGCAGAAGCCAATCGGCATTGACGTTCAGTTCGACGCACAGCTTGGCGAAGTTCTCCATACTGATTGGCTCTGAACGAAACCACCGACTGAGGGCGCTGTCCGTCACACCGATGCGGTGCGACAGCGCGTAGAGTTTTGGAAACCCACGAAGGGTATAAGCGAACTGAAGTCTCTCGCCGTAGCTTTTGATGCCATGCATTTCCATATCTTTCTTCGTCCTTTGCTCGGAGAGGCATCGAAAGCTTCAGAAGTCCGCAGCCTCTCCGGGAATAAGGCGGGTGAAGCCCCCAAGAGCGAATCGAGTGTTGTGAGAGGCACATGGCAGCGCGCCAACGATTGCTCCCGGCCATGCTAAAGACGAACTCATGGTTCGTGATATGAACTTTGCCGAATGAAAGGACTGAGAGGCGAGGTAGGTGTCCGGCGAAGGTGATGAGAGGCCAAGGTCGAAGATCAGCGATTCTGGATACGCTTAACTTCAGCCGATGCGACATCCATGATTTAACATAATATACATTACACGTAACATAGTATTACAAGACTAGCGTCGTTGACCGCGAGATTCGAATCTGCGTCGTTGCCTGTGAGCGCCATTAAAAACTGAAGTCTCCATCACTGAAAAATGGAACGCCTGAAAAAACAGAACCGTAGGCTCTCCTTTCACAGTGACATCGTCCTTTTTATCTTTTTCCCTTTTGGCATTTCAAAACCGAATATTGGCGGTCATTTTTTCCAAGGCTCTGGAACTGGACTCATCGCAGGAAACATTTGCCAGCCGAAAGCAAAAACGTTTGATATTTGAAAACTGGAATTGTGAGCGCAGCATTTGAAAAACTGAGTGTTTGTACGCACGCTGCAATGGGAGTGTCATCACTTACGATGCAAAAACACGCCGCTGTGTGAAATCTGGACCGTATCGCGTGGACATGTTGCGCAGATCTAAAGGGCTGTCACGTCAGATTTAAAACCTGACGAGGCCTCTTCCTTTCTGCATGGAGGTGTCTGCCACCGAATGCCTGAATGCCACCCGACAAACGTTGCCTCACCAATATTTCTCAGCATCTTATGGCCGTTTATAGGAAGGATTCCGAGCTGCTTTAACAGCTGGAAAGTGATTTCAAGTCACACTTACCCCGCCACGCATTAATAACAATAAGCTATAACTACACTAAACGTCTATTTAGTTGAGTTATAAAGAAATACTCCAGACTAACTCTTTCCAAACGAGCAGCAATTCATCTCACCTACCTGGCATTAGATAAACATTACCCGCCTACACCCTTCGGTCAACCTAGCCCAAAACTTCTATCGCGATATCTTAGCGGGAGTCACGGCCCGAACCGCTCCACGTTTTTTCAGTGCAGGTCGGCTCTCGCGCGTTGAGGGTGCAGATGACGCCGCACGCAGCATATCCGTCAATTTACCAAAGCTCCTTCTTACTGCCGGGCAGGATCAAGATTCGCTTCAACATTTCCCGATACGCAGGCACTGAGCAATTTTCTGTCCTATCTTTGTCTGCGACATTAGTTAATGAGCAAGCCTTGGGCCTCTATTTCATAAGGGAATTCGAATGAGTGCACTGACCGACCTCAACGCCTTGCAGGCCAATATTGCTGAGTCAGTGCTCGGCCAGGATCAAGTGATTCGTCAGATTTTGCTTGGCTTGCTGGCTAACGGGCATTTGCTGTTGGAGAGTCCCAGGATTGGCCAAGACTCGCACGGTGAAGGCGCTATCCAAGCATCTTGATGCAAAGATGAGCCGCATCCAGTTCACGCCGGATCTGCTTCCTTCAGATATCACTGGTGCTGAGGTCCTGCATCAGGTCGAGGGTCGCAATGAAATCCGTTTCCAGCCTGGCCCGCTGTTTGGCAACCTGATTCTGGCAGACGAAATCAACCGCGCACCGGCCAAAGTCCAGGCTGCGTTGCTCGAAGCCATGGAGGAACGACAGATCACCGTTGCTGGCAACAGTCATCCTTTGCCAGACTTGTTTATCGTAGTTGCGACCCAAAACCCGATTGAGCAGGAAGGCACCTATCCGCTGCCCGAAGCGCAAATGGATCGTTTTCTGATGAAAGTCCTGCTCGATTATCCCAGCGCTGAAAATGAGAGTCAGGTGCTGCGCTGTTGCGTGACGAAGAATTCAGTCAAGGTTCGAACATCGCGTCCAAGAACCATTTCGCGCTAGCGCAGAGCGTAATTTTCGAAGCGCGCAAGGAGGTCAGCGCCATACATGTTTCGCCCGCCATTGACCGTTATCTGATCGACCTGATCAATGCCACCCGCTATCCGGCCGACTATGACGAAGATCTGGGTCGCTGGATCAACATTGGCGCGAGTCCGCGTGGCGGCATAGGCCTTGATCGCTGCGCCCGCGCCGATGCCTGGTTGCAAGGCCAGGATTTCGTCTCGCCGGACAACGTGCGCGCCGTAGTGCATCCAGTGCTACGCAATCGCATACAGCTGAGCTATGACGCAGTGGCCGATGGAGTAACGGCTGACCAAGTGCTGGACCGGATCCTGGACAAGGTAGCAATTCCGGCATGACCAGTGACGGGTACGTCTACGTTTCTCTCGGCCAATTGATGGCAATGGAGTTTCCGGCTCGAGGGCTCAGCTTTGCTGCGCGTCAACCTCAAGGCAGCATTCTCGCCGGCAATCATGCTTCACGCTTACGTGGCCGGGGCCTGAACTTTGACGAGTTGCGCCGCTACCAGCCTGGCGACGATTTACGGCATCTTGATTGGCGGGCTTCGTTGCGTACCGGCAAACCTGTGGTGCGCACGTTCACTGAAGAACGCGACCGCCCTGCTCTGATCCTGGTCGATCAACGTATGTCGATGTTCTTTGGCTCGCAGCGTAGCTTCAAGTCAGTCGTCGCTGCCGAACTCGGCGCGCTGGCTGCCTGGATGGTTTTCAACGCCGGTGACCGGGTGGGTGGTCTCGTATTCAACGATTCGCGTATCGACAGCATCGCACCCTTGCGCAGCCGTAAGCGCGTGGAGGCATTTTGCAGTCGCATCGTAGCTCAGAATCAGGCACTAAATGCCGCCAATCCCGATGCTGAAGATGCCGATCAACTCGACAAGGTTTTGCAGCGTTGCCTGGCATTGGCCGGCCATGACCACTTGATATGCATTGTCAGCGACTTCGCTGGCGCGGGCGAACGCACGCTGCAATTGATGCGACAACTCGCGACCCACAATGATGTGATTGCCATTCAAGTCTACGACCCGATGGCGGTCAATCTGCCCACCGACGGCAAATTGTTAGTGACCCAAGGCGAGTTACAGGTGGAGTTGGCGGTCGGCCGTCGCCAGGTGTATCAACCGTTAGGGGACTACCTCGGTGGACGGCTCAAGGATGTTGCCACCCTGCTCCGCCGCAGCCGGGTACCGTTGATGATGTTCAGTACGGCCGAAGAGTCGCTCACTCAGTTACGCGCAGAGCTGGGCAAACGACCGGGGGGACGACGATGAGCGTGAACGTCCCGAGTATCGCGCAACTCAAAGAGTTGGCGCTGCCTGCGCCCGTCAGCTATTCGCCGCAAACCTGGGGTTGGTGGTTTCTATTGGCGATTGTGCTTCTGGCTGCCGCAATCATTGGCACCAGGCGCTTCATTCAATGGCGTCGTGATCGCTATCGGCGTGAGGCGCTGGCACACCTGGCAAAGTTGCGCACCAATAGTGACGAACTGCATGCGCTGCGGGAACTGCCTGGACTGCTCAAGCGCGTAGCACTGTCCATGCCGGGACCAACATTTCTCACTTCCAGCGCCGCTGCTGCAGCGTTGGGGAATGCTGAGTGGCAGACTTTCCTTCAAGCGCATGTCGATCAACAGCTCCCCGACGAGTTCGCGCAACAGCTCGCGACGCTGGCTTATGCCCCGGACGCAACCCTGCTCGCCCTCCCCCCTCCCCGCCGCGATGCACTATTTGATACCTGCAAACTATGGGTGGAGCGACATCATGTGGCAGCTTGAGTATCCGTGGTTGCTGTTTCTGTTGCCGCTGCCTTGGGTTACTTACCGGTACCTGCCCGCCTACCGTGAAGCTCGCAGTGCCGTGCGCGTGCCGTTTTTCAGCGCAATGAGCCGTGCGGTGGGTGCGACACCGTCGTCCGCTGGCAGTCGCGCCAATCGCTGGCAATTGCTTTTGAATCTGGTGATATGGGCGTTGCTACTGGTCGCCGCAGCTCGTCCGGTGTTCATTGAAAAGCCTATCGAGCGGCAACAACCCGTACGGGATCTGCTGCTGGCCATCGATATTTCGCAGTCAATGGAGACCGAAGACTTCACCGACGCCAATGGAAAAAAGACCAATCGCCTGGCCGCAGTCAAAGCCGTCGTGCAGGGATTTATCGATAAACGCAAAGAGGATCGTATCGGTTTGATCGTATTCGGCAGCGGCGCTTACCCTCAGTCGCCCCTGACACTCGATCACGCTAGCCTGTCACTGTTGCTGAGCGACACCGGCATTGGCATGGCGGGCCCCCATACCGCCATTGGCGATGCCATCGGGCTAGGCCTCAAAATGCTGGAAACAGCCCAGGAACAGGAAAAAATCCTTGTACTGCTCACCGACGGTAACGACACCAGTAGCGCGATTACCCCGGATCATGCCGCTGAAATGGCCGGTGCCAAGGGAGTAGTGATTCACACCATCGGCATCGGGGACCCCGGTGCTACGGGTGAATCCAAAGTCAACCTGAGCGAATTGGAGCGTATTGCCAAAACCACGGGCGGCCAATTCTTTCGGGCCGAAGATCGCACCGCACTCGATCAGGTGTACAGCACACTCGACCGCCTCACCCCGCACCAGGTAAAAACCTTGAGCCATCAATCTCAGCACGAGTTGTTTTACTGGCCGATGGGTGCGGCGCTCTTGTTGTTGGCCCTGTATCACCTGTCTGCCATGGTCGGGCCACGGTTGGTAACCTCAAGCCAGCGTCGGGAGGTGTGAGATGGACATAAACCTCGGCGACTTTCACTTTCTGCGTCCGCCATGGCTTCTGTTGGCCGTGTTCGGCGCGCTGCTGCCGTGGATCTGGCACCAAAGTCGCGATCTTCAGCGCAGTATGCGTGGCAAGATTGCGGAGCATTTATTACCCCATCTGTTGGTCACACCACAGGACCAGCAACGGCTGCGGCCAGTACATGTATTGTGTGCCCTGCTCGTACTTGGCGCAGTGGCTGTTGCCGGGCCGACCTGGGAGCAGGATCGCCCGGATTTCCTCGAAAACCGTGCTCCGTTGATCATCGCCCTCGACCTTTCACCTTCGATGGACGCCAATGATATCCAGCCAACGCGGCTGGAAGCGGTCAAACACAAACTTCATGACTTGATTCAGCGAAGAGCCGGCGCGCGCACCGGACTGATCGCCTACGCAGGAAGCGCACATCTGGTCTTGCCTGCGACGAACGACCCAGAGCTACTGGACACGTTCATCCAAGCGCTGGATACCGGACTGATCGACAAGCCAGGCAAGGACGTTGCTGCAGTGATCGTTCAGGCGAAACGCTTGCTGGACGCTGAGAATACCCCCGGCACCCTGTTGTTGATCACCGACGGTGCCGATTCCACCCAACCAGACAGCCTTGGCAAGCAGCTGGCGGGCAGCTCGCTGCAGGTTCTGATACTGGCGGTCGGAAATGAAAATGGTGGTGTAATTCTCGACAGCAATGGCCAGCCGCACACCGCAGCTGATGGGCGTCCTGTTCTCGGCAGTTTTGATCCGGCTGCGCTCAAGGAGTTGGCTTCGCTCCTGGACGCTCCCCTGGGCAGCCTGACACTTGATCACGATGATCTGGACTGGATCGAAGGACACGCGCAACAACACTTTCGCAGTGCCAGTGAAGAACAGCGTGTATTGCAATGGAAAGATGCCGGTTACTGGTTGTGCTGGCCGCTTTTACTGCTGGCGTTATTCAGCGTTCGCAAGGGTTGGAGTGTCAACTGGATGCCCGCGCTGCTACTGACGATTGGCCTCGGCTGGCCGAGCGCTCCGGCTCAAGCCAACGCTTTGACAGATGCGTTTTTTACCCGGGATCAGCAAGGACGGTGGGCGTTCGAACATGAGCATTTCCCGCAGGCAGCAGCGCTGTTTACGGACCCATTGTGGAAAGGTATTGCGGCCTATGAAGCGGCCGATTACGACTTGGCACTGACATCATTTGCCCGGCTCGATACGCCTCAATCGTTTTTTTATCTGGGCAACATTTACGTGCGTCGATTCAAGTTCGATGAGGCGATTGCTGCTTACTCACAGGCATTGAAACTGCAACCGCAGTTTCCGGAAGCCACTGCCAACCTCGCTCTGGCGCAGGCGTTGCAGAAAGACACTGAAAGCGCCGAGCAGAATGCACCCGATACCAAGCCGGACCAAGTCAAATCCGACAAGGCCCCGGGAAAAGGCCAGAGCAGGACCATTGAAACCGAACAGGCAACGTCGGATGCGCTGTGGTTGCAAAACCTGACCACCTCTCCGGCGAAGTTCCTCAAGCAGAAATTCAGCTTGCAGGATCAAGCAGGAGCCAAGCCATGAGATTCACTGCTTCGTTCGCGCTGACCTGTCTATTGCTTTGCAGCGTAAGCGCCTTCGCGGCCGAACCCCAGCTCAAGGTCCGGATGCATTTGCAGCCTGCCGATGGTGCGATGGTCGGTGGCCTGCTGGAATTGCAGCTCGATATCCTGACAGACACCTGGTTCACCAGCGCCCCCACCCTGCCTGGCCTGGAGCTTGATGGCGCGCAAGTATTACCTCCCGACGGCCAGGCTGAGCACCTTAATCAGACGCTCGACGGCCAGTCGTTCAGCGGCATGCGTTATCGATATCTGATCACACCCAATGTCGTGGGCGACTTCACTATCCCGCCGCTGACGGTACGCGCTACACCTGGGCAAGCGACAGAGGAACAGAGTGCCGCCAGCCAGACAGTGCAATTCAGCGCGGCCCGACCGCCGGGCTTCGGGCCGGGCGAAATACCTTTGGTAGCGGCCGGCCTGAGATTGAGCCAACGCATAACCAATTCCGCCACGCCTTTGAAAGTCGGCGACACCGTTACTCGACAGCTGACCCTGCAAGCCGACAATGCCCTGGCCATGACCCTGCCGGTGCCACCGTTGAGCAAAGTCGGTGGCCTGAGCCGTTATCTCAAGACGCCCCAGATACGCAATCTGGATGATGGTCGGGGTTTTGTCCTGGGTGGCGAACGGATCGACAGCGCCAGTTACCGCATCGATAGCGCCGGCACGCACACGTTGCCCGCCATCGAAGTGAAATGGTGGGACTCCAGCAACCATCAGGCGCGCACGGCTCAAGTTCCTGCAGTCACATTTGAGGCCACGGCTAACAATGCCTACAAACCTGTGTTTTCAATCGCAGAAGACCTGCGGCAACTCGGAGCAGACAGCCGCCTGCACCTATCCACGCGCTGGCTCAGTTGGCTAGCGCTCCTGAGCTTGCTGGTCGCCGTCGTCTGGTTCGGCCGCCCGATGCTGGTTCGTGGCTACCGTGCCTTGCGAGTCCGCCAGCGAGCGCGCCATCAGACGCGGTTGCAATCGGCTGAATACGCTTGGCAGCAAATCAAACCGCAAATCGAAGGTCGCCCTCCCCAACTGACCGCATTGTATTTGTGGCTGCGCAGAGGTCGACTCGGCTTGAAGCTGGCGCCTTCCGACCCACATCTGCAAACGCTGTTAGGCGCTCTCTATGGCCAAAAGGCCAATAAAGATCAAGCATTGGGTGAACTTCCTCAATCCTTGGCTAAGCTGCACGTTCGGGCCAAAGAAAAGCAAGGCTCGCCCCAACCAGCCCTGAAACCGCTCAACCCCGTTCATGATAAGGACTACTCATGAGTCACCCGAATCTGCATTTCCGTCGTTTCGGTCTGCTCCTGTTGTTGCTCATTATGCTGCCAGAGCTGGTCCAGGCCAGTGAACCTCTGCCCTCATGGAATGATGGCCCTTCCAAAAAGAGCATCATCGAATTCGTCCAGTCGGTAACCGACCAGACGAGCAAGGACTTCGTCAAGCCAGCCGAGCGCATTGCTGTATTCGATAATGACGGCACTTTGTGGAGCGAGCAGCCCGCCTATTTCGAAGTGCTATTCGCATTCGACGAGGTCAAACGCACCGCGGCGCAGCACCCCGAATGGAAAACCACTCAGCCGTTCAAGGCTGTGCTTGAAAACGACCACAAGGCCCTGGCTGCGACGGGCATGGACGGTTTGCTGAAAATCGTCGGTGCAACGCACAGTGGCATGACAACAGAGCAATTCAATGACTATGCCCAGACTTGGCTGACCCAGGCCCGACATCCAAAAACCGGTAAACCCTATACCGAGATGATCTTCCAGCCGATGCTCGAGATGCTCGATTATCTTCGCAGCGAAGGTTTCAAGACCTACATCGTCTCCGGTGGTGACACAGGCTTCATGCGCGCCTTCGCCGAAAAGGTTTATGGCATCCCGCCCGAGCAGGTCATTGGCACGACGTTCGACACCTCGTACCAGTTCAAGGACGGTAAAGCATCCATTGTCCGCAACCCCAAGCTGGTGCATAACGACGACGGTCCGGGCAAACCCGTGAGCATTGACAATATTATCGGCCGGCGCCCGATTCTGGCGTTCGGCAACTCAGACGGCGACCTGCAGATGCTCCAATGGACTGCAGCCGGCGCTGGCAAACGCTTTATGGGTCTGGTACATCACACCGATGCCAAACGCGAATGGGCCTATGACCGCCAATCGCAGATTGGTCGTTTGGACAAAGCACTTGATGAGGCCAGGCAGCGGGGCTGGACGGTTGTCGATATGGCGAGCGAATGGCAGCGCGTCTATCCAGTCGATGCCGGCCAGCCTGCCCAGTGACAAGCGTTTTATCCCCCAGGCGCCCGGCGAAGCCCAAGCAACTTTAAAGCACCTTCGAATCGGAATAAGGCTGGCGTGCAATGTCTTCACGAGTTACTAGCGAAATCCCGGATATGTCTGTTGCTGGCCCCTCTCGTATCGCCCTGATCGTTCCCGCGGTTTTGCTGTGCATATCCGGTGCGGCGGCGTTGATCTATCAAGTGCTCTGGATCAAGCATTTGTCATTGGTGGTGGGTGTTGAGGTCTATGCCATCACCACGGGCATCAGCGCATTCTTCGCGGGTCTGGCGTTGGGTGGCTGGCTGTTCGGCCGCTGGGCGGATCGCCGGCATCAACCCGCTCTGCTGTACGCCATTCTGGAAGTGCTGGTTGCCATACTTGGTGTCGGCGCGACGTTCGCACTGAGCCTTTCTGCACCGGTGTTTGCCTGGCTGCAGCAGTATGTCGGCGTGCTGGCATGGGTGCTGCCCTTTGCGCTGGTCGGCGTCCCTGCCTTGCTGATGGGCGGTACGCTCCCCGTGCTGGTGCGATCGCTGGCATCCGCGCCGGGCAAGGCCGGCGGCCAGCTGTACGCAGCCAATACCCTGGGCGCGATTGTCGGTACTCTGCTTGCTGCGTTTGTATTGGTTGCCACCCTCGGCGTTCGGGGCAGCGCGCTAGCCGCCGCCATGTTCAATCTGCTGGCTGCCGCAGGCGCGCTCTGGTGGCAGTATCAGCAACCGGCAATGAAACTTGCTGCGGTCAAGCACCAGGCTGAGCAAGTCCCCGACCGCACAGCCTTGTGGCTATATGCCGTAGCCGGTGGTGTGGCCCTGGGCTATGAAGTGGTGTGGTCGCAGTCGATCGTGCAATTCATGAGCACCCGTACCTACGCATTTGCCGTAGTGCTGGCGACGTATCTGGCCGGGCTGTTTCTTGGGAGCGCCCTCCTCTCCCGCCGCGTTGATCGGATCCGCGATCCGTGGGGCATATTTGGTTTGCTTATCGTCGGCGCAGGGCTGATTGCGCTGCTGGAAATCACGCTGCTCGGGCGTTGGCTGGTAATCGCGCAAAGTCAGGTCGAAATCTGGTTGCTGGCATTGGGCGCCAGCGAACTCGCGGGGATGAGTGCCCGTTTTGCCGTTGCCGCATTGAGCATTGTGTTTCTGCCGACCCTGCTGCTCGGGGCTGCATTTCCATTGGCGCTGCGCCTGAGCGTTGGCAGTGAGCGAGTTGGCCGAGACGTCGGTGCGGTGGTCGCCTTCAACACCCTTGGCGGGATCATCGGGGTGCTGCTTTGCGGATTCGTACTGATTCCCCTGCTTGGCCTGGTGCGTACTTTGGGCCTGCTTGCGGTCATTGCTGCAGGCATCGGTTACCTGGCTGTACGCAAAGGGCACGGAGTGAAAAAAGGACGGCGCCAGGCTGTGGTTGCGCTCGGCCTGATATCAGTAGCACTCGCGCTGTTAACGCCGGTCGATAAGCTGGCGAGTCTGTTACCCGGTGCTCGCAATGGAACGCTGGTCTTCTACGAAGAGGGTCGCGGCGGTACGGTCGCGGTGGTCACACAAGGTAAAGGGCAAAACGCGTTCCAGCGTCTTTACATCCAGGGGGTTTCAAACACCGGCGACGCGATGCCGTCACTGCGCTACATGCGCATCCAGGCGTTGCTGCCGCTGCTCATCCACAATGGCGAGCCGCGCTCGGCTTTAGTGATCGGTTTCGGTACGGGGATCACCGCCGGTGCACTGCTCAAATATCCCGGATTGGCGCATCGAGTCGTGGCCGAATTGCTGCCCTCCGTTATCAAGGCCGCACCATTATTCAAAGGAAATTTCAACGCGGCCAGTGATCCTGGTGTCGACGTGCGTCTGCGCGATGGCCGTCAGGAACTCCTGCGCAGTGCGCAAAGTTACGACTTGATTACGCTCGAACCACCACCGCCCTCCGCCGCCGGCGTAGTGAATTTATATTCCCGGGACTTCTATCAATTGGCCGCCAGCCGTTTGCAGAAAAATGGCCTGGTCGCCCAATGGTTGCCTTTGCCAACGCAAAATATCGAAGACTCGCGCTCACTGGTGCGCAGCTTTCTCGATGTATTTCCTTATGCGAATGTCTGGACCAGCGAATTTCATGAAATGTTGTTAGTGGGTTCGATGGAGCCGATCGAACTGGACGTAACAAAAATCAGCCAGCGGTTTCAGCAAGATTCTGTGCGCGGGACATTGCAGGACGTCGGCATTGGCTCGGCTGCAGCGTTGCTGTCAACCTGGGTTACCGACCGGGCCGGTCTTGAGCGTTTCGCCGCCGATGCGCCAGCCGTAACCGACGATCAGCCGCGCATCGAATATGCGCCATGGGTGCGCGCCAAGGAGATCACTCGGGTACTTCCAGCATTGCTGGACCTGCACGTTTCGCCTCCACTGGTAAATGGAGATGAGGGTTTTACCCAGCGTATGGAAGTCCATCGTCAGCGCTTGATGCAGTTTTACCGGGCCAGCCTGCATGCCTATGACGGTGACCGGGAGGCTTGGGCACGCGACATCCGGGAAGTGATTAGTGGTGACGGAGGTAATCCGTATTTTCGCTGGTTCGTCGGCCAGTGAGACACCCATTGAACATTTGACACGCGGCGGCCCGCAGGCTAAAGCTGCATTAGCTCGAATACTCGCCTGAAGGCACATGGACCTGGACTACGGAAGTCGCAATGCCCAAGCATAAAAACAGAGCCGCACCGAACCAGCCTGACGCCGCACCAACCTCGATCTCTCGCTACCTGTTTCCCGTCACTATCGGCCTGCTGCTGGCAGCCGTGGCGGGAATCGGCTGGTTTCTGCTGAGCCCGGCACCCGCGCCGAGCAAGTCTGTGGAGGTCAGCGCCCCCGTGGCGCAACCGGCCAAGCCTGTACCGGTGGTTGCCGCCAAACCGGCAACGATGGTCGATGAACAGCAATGCCAAGGCTGCCACAGTGAACAGGTCAAGGATTGGCAAGGCTCACACCACCAATTGGCCATGCAACCGGCCACTGCCGAAACCATGCTTGGTGACTTCAACAACGTCACCTTCAAGGCCGAAAACGAGACCACCCGTTTCGTGCGCAAGGGCAACGAATTCTGGGTCAACGCGCCGGGGCTCGACGGCAAGAACGCCGATTTCAAAGTCGCCTATACCTTCGGCATCGCGCCGCTCCAGCAATACCTGATTGAGGTCGGCGAAGGTCGCTTGCAGGCGCTGGGTGTCGCCTGGGATACCGAGAAGCATCGCTGGTTTCATCTTTACGCCGGCCAAGGTGTGAACTTCAAGAATCCGCTGCACTGGAGCAAGCCGAGCCAGAACGCCAACTTCATGTGCGTCGAGTGCCACACCACCGGCTTCAAGCGTAACTTCGATGCGGCCAGCAACACTTTCTCCAGTCACTGGAACAGCCTCGGTGTCGGTTGTCAGGCATGTCATGGCCCGGCGTCGAACCACCTGGAATGGACGGCGAAGAAAACCGACCTGATCCACGCCGGTTTCGATGTCGACCTTAAGGACAAGAACGCCACCGTCGAAATCGAGACCTGCGCCCGTTGCCACGCGCGTCGCGCGCCGTTGGGCGATGGCTACACCGTCGGAAAGCGCTTGATGGACGATTACCTGCCAAGCGCCCTGACTCGCGAGCTGTATGCACTGGACGGCAAGATCAAGGACGAAGTGTTCGAACACGGCTCGTTCCTGCAAAGCAAAATGTTCGACAAAGGCGTGCGCTGCAGCAATTGCCACAACCCGCACAGCAACGAGCTCAAAGCACCGGGTAACGCGGTGTGTCTGCAATGCCATAACACGGCTGGAAAGACCGCCGTCGAAGGTGTCGATGGCAAAGGCCTCCAGGCAAAAAACTACGACTCTGTCGAACACACCCGCCACGCTATGGGGCAGCCTGGTTCGCAATGCGTGGATTGCCACATGCCCGGGAAGTTCTACATGGGTAATGATTTCCGACATGACCACAGCTTCAGTATTCCCAACCCGGAACGCGCGACGAAACTCGGCACCCAGGACGCCTGTTTGACGTGTCACCAAGGCAAGGCCGGGGACAAGATCATCGCCCAATTCAAACTCTGGAACGGACCGACTGCCCCGCAGGCGCCGCGTTACGACGAAAGTCTCCTGCTGATTCGCAATGGTCAGCCTGGCGCGGCGCAGGCGTTATACGAGCAGTTGCAGCGCAACAATCTGCCAGCGATACAACGAGCGACATTATTGGCGGAACTGCCGCTGTATCCGAGTGAACAGGCGCTGAAACTGGCAACGCAGGATCTGGGAAATCCAGCCCCGCAAGTTCGTGAAGCCGCAGTGCGCGCTGTCAGCGCGTTTCTACCGCCGCCAGAGCGGGCGTCTTTGTTGACGCCGCTGCTGGGCGATCCGGTCAAGGCTGTGCGCATCGTGGCGGCTCGGGACCTGTTGAGTGTCGCTCGCAACGGTATGGGCCCGGCACAGGCCAACTGGGACGCAGCAATTGCCGAGTACGAAGCCGTGCAAACGAGTCTGGCGGAGCGCGCCGAAGCCAACCTCAATCTGGCGATGCTCTATCAAGCCAATGGGCGCGCCAGCGAAGTAGAGGGGCTACTGCGTACAGCAATGAAGCGCGATCCGGACTTCTACCCCGCTCTGGTCACGCTTGTGCAATGGCTGGAAGGTAACGGCCGCAGTCAGGAAGCCCAGGCCCTGCTTGATGAAAGCCTCAAACAACACCCTGACGCCGCGTTGCTGCACCACACTCGCGGACTGTCCCTGATCCGCGCGGGTAAAACCGCCGAGGCCATGCCATCCCTCAGCAAGGCTGCGCAACTGGAGCCGCAGAACGCGCAGTACGGTTATGTTCTCGCAGTTGCCTTGCACGAGAGCGGCAAAGTCGATGAAGCGTGTGCGCAACTGGAGCGTTTGCTCAAGGTGCAACCTGCCAATCGCAACGCGCGGCTCTCGCTGATCGAGTGGTATCTCAACAGCGGGCAGGAACCCAAGGCACAGGTAGTCTTGCAGTCCTGGAAGAAAATGAATATCGCGGATCCTGCATTGAAATGAGTGCATTCAGGCGTTGTAGCCTAAGGTGAAAGGGACTGGCCTTCCCTGGCCAGTCAATCACTGATGCGCACTGCCATGATGGAGGGATCGATGTTCAAATTCTTCAAGACCACAGTGCTCGGCGGCCTGATCTTTATCTTGCCGCTGGTTCTCATCTTCGTGCTGATCGAAAAAGCCATTCACCTTCTGCGCGGCCCGGTGCAGAAGCTTTTGCCAATGTTCTCCGGCTATGACATCGCCGGCGTCACACTACTGAGCCTGGCTACCTTGGCGGGTTTGATTCTGCTGTGCTTTCTGGCTGGTCTGCTGGCGAAGACAACCGCCGCGTCGCATGTTGTCGATGCGATTGAAAACAAGGTGCTTGGCAATTTGCCTGGATACCAACTGGTCAAGGACGCTGCGAGTCGAATGGCCGGGCTCGAAAATGACGACGGCTCGAAGGTCGGATTAATCGCAGAGGGTGAAGGTTGGCGCGTATGCCTGGTGCTCGAAAGTGTCGGCGAATTCCTGACGATCTACATGCCTGATGGTGGTCCCGCTGGCGGTACTGCGGGTGAAGTGCGTTTGATTCCCGCATCACATGTGATCATCACCGGGCTGACATGGCTAACGCTGCTCACCAATTTGCGACGCGGGGGTCGTGGTCTCTTGGAGGCTATGCAGCCGTGGCTGCCAAAAGCCTGAGTTCTGGATTCCATTGCCAACCCTGTCTGCCCTGCCCCTCAGCATGGCTGACAGGGCAGAAGGCTTAGCAAGACGTGCGACGTTACTTGTTTTTAAGCTTCAGGTACGACTGGTGCAGATCTGCTGCCCACCCGTCCAAGACTTTGCGCGCATCGGTGGCTTTCATCACTTGGCTGTCGTTCTCCAGCGGCTGGCCAGTACCTTTGCGCACAACCTGAGCAATTACCGCGTTATTGCCGCCATCCAGAAATACGGCTTCGGTGGCAATCGTGGTTTCCTGGTCACGAATACCCGTCGCGGTGCTCACTGCTGCGGCGACCAGCGCGATCGGGATCACTTCGTATGGCTTGAGTCCTTCAGTCTTGCTGCTGACCGCCGTAATCGCCGCGCGCACGACAATAGTGCCCGGGCCTGGGCCATTGGCCAGAGGCAGCGATTTGCCAAGTTCACGTTTGAGTGCAGAATCGTAGTAGGACGTGATGCCATTGAGTGTGCTTTGCGGAATCTTGTCTGTAGGTTGTGGTTTAGGGTAGAGCTGGCTTGGTTCTACGTAGACGCTCGAGTACTTGTTCAGATCGAGTTTGGGATCAACCCAGCGCATCACGGCCGCACCCGAGGGGGATTTCTCCTCTTTCAAACGACTGTAGTCCTTGAGGAAACCCGAGTACTCATCAGGCTGAGTCAGCTTGCTTGAACATCCGGTCATGGCTAGCGTGGCGAGACATACCGACCCCATCAAAAGCGTTGCTCTCATTCTTGAATCTCCCTGGTGTGCGAAATTTCGCGAAACCCATTTCGATCAATGCATGGCTGCGATCGTCCGGGCCTTTGATGAGCCGAAAGACGAGCCGTTTATTTATAGCTCAGCTTTTCGCCCTGATCGCCAATCGAAGTAGATTTCGAGCTTTTCATCAGATACGGAAGTAAAAAAGTTGCTGAACCGTGAAGCGCTTCTATCCTCATTGAAGTTTTTCCGGTCTCTGAACTCCGCCGAGCGTATCCGATGGAAAATGACAAGGGATGGATCATTTGCGAGCATTGCGACGGCGTTTACGAGCGTAGCGTGCTCGTGAAGAATCAGAAATCCTTATGCGTGCGCTGCGGCGGCGTACTCCAGCGCTATAACGGCCTGACGATCGAGCAGCGTCTGGCGCTGACGCTCACCGCGCTGGTGGTCTGGATTTTCGCCAATTTTTATCCAGTGATGAGCATCAGCCTCAAAGGTCTGAAAAACAGTGCAACGCTTTGGGATTCTGTCGTGGCGTTGAGCCTGGGACCGATCACCTTCATAGCACTCGTGGCTGCGGTAGCCATGATCATTGCGCCAATCATCCAGTTACTGCTGCTGGCCTGGGTGCTGGGCTTCGCTCTGAAATCGCGTCGTTCCCCCGGTTTCCGCTTCTGCATGCGCTGGCTGGAAACCCTCAGACCTTGGAGCATGCTTGAGGTCTGCCTCCTTGGAGCCATGGTTGCGGTGATCAAACTTGCCGGGCTGCCGGACGTGTTGCCGGGAATTGGCCTGTTTGCCCTCGCAGTGTTGAGCCTGATGATGATCCGCATTGCCGGGCGCGATATCCGCGAACTGTGGGACATCGTATGAACATGCCGCCCAATGCAAATGACCTCAACTTGTGTCTTTGCCACAGTTGCGGCGAGGCGTGTGACATGACGGGCGAGCCCCATGAGTGCGAACGCTGCGGGGCTCCCCTGCATCGTCGCAAGCCCGACTCGATGACGAGAACCTGGGCCTATATGTTCACGGCGCTGGCGTTCTAGGTCCCGGCCAACCTGTTGCCGGTCATGAATACGAAAATGGTCGGCAACGGCGCTGACAGTACGATCATGAGCGGCGTGCTCGAATTCTGGGAGGCCGGAGCGTGGGATATCGCCCTGATCATCTTCATTGCCAGTATCGCCGTGCCCGGTATCAAGTTTGTCGCAATCACGCTGCTGCTGGTCACGGTCCAGCGCGACAGCCAATGGGCACTCAAGGAACGCTCGCGGTTGTACCGGTTCGTTGAGGTAATCGGTTACTGGTCAATGCTCGACGTTATCGTCGTCGCATTGGTCGCGTCGTTGGTGAAGTTCGACGCACTGGCCGACATCGAGCCACGTGCCGGCATTCTGTTTTTTGGCCTGGTGGTGGTATTCACCATGCTCTCGGCGATGAGTTTCGACCCGCGTCTTATCTGGGACCAACACAACCGGCAAGACAGGGAGCTCATGGATGAAGTCAGCCACCAATGACACGCCGCACACCCCGGGGCAAGCCCCGCTCAAGACGCGTCGATTCGGCGTGTCGCTGGTCTGGATAGTCCCCATTATTGCAGTGCTGGTAGGCATTTCACTGGTGGTGCACAGCATTCTTCAGCAAGGACCGACCATCACGCTGACGTTCAAGACGGGTGATGGACTCACTGCCAACAATTCCAGTAACGGTTGCCCTGCCGCCCAGTAAGGAGAGAGACCTCATGTCAGCCACGGATTTGCGCCGCTCCGGATCGGTGTTCACCAGCAGAAACTCAATACGTGGAGCCCTGTCATTACTCGGAGCCACAGGTTTGTTCGTCAGCAGTCTGTCCGCCCAGGCGGGCGGCATCATGATTTACGAAGCAGGTCATGAGGGCACGGGCCTGGCGAACGCCGGTTCGGCGGTGCTGGCCACGGACCCGAGTGTGCTGATGACCAATCCGGCCGGCATCAGTCAGTTGGCTGGCACGCAGATCAACTTCAATGCCCAAGTGATCCTCGGCGACATGAGTTTTTCCCGCGACAGCGCCAATACCTTCGGCGGCAACGAAGGCGGCAACGCACTGAAATATCTGCCAGGCAGCAGTTTTTTCATCAGCCATGAACTTGATGATCGATCGACGATCGGCTTCGGTATGTATGGCAACTTCGGTCTGGCACTGGATTATGACGACGACTGGGCAGGACGATATTTCACTCAGGAGTCGGCCATTATCGGTGTGTCATTCCAGCCGACCTATGCTTATAAAATTTCCGATGACTTATCGATCGGCTTCGGGCCTCGCTTCATGTTGGGCTACTTCCGCACTGAAGTAGCGGTCAATAACAACGTGCTAGGGCTGGGCAACGCCGACGACGGCCAGTTGCGTTACAAGGACACGGACTGGGGCACCGGCGCGAATATCGGCTTGCTCTACAACCTCAATGATCGGACCAGACTCGGCGTCGCTTGGACGAGCAAGGTCAAGCTGGAATTCGAAGACCGCCCCGAGTTGAAAAACATCACCAATCCCCTGCTCCGATTCGCGCTGAACCGTGTCGACGTCGATCAACTGAGCATTGACATGAATGTTCCTCAAACAGTCACCACCAGTATTTCCTACCAGCTCGATCCTCAATGGACGTTACTAGGTAGCCTCGGCTGGCAAGACTGGAGTGACTTCGGCAAGTTGGGTGTCGAGGTCGACACCGATGCTGCATCGACCGCGCGTACTGCCGATCGGCAATACAAGGACACCTGGCATGTTTCGCTCGGCGCGCAAAACCAGATCAACCCAAAGCTGCGCTGGAATGTCGGCGTCGCCTATGACTCCTCCGCCGTCGAAGACAAGGATCGCACGGTCGATAACCCGATGAACGAGTCGTGGCGCTTGGCAACCGGTTTCAACTATGCGCTGCAGGAAAACCTCGACGTGCACATGAGCTACACGCTGATTTACCTCGCAGACATGGAGGTACAACAGACCAAGTCCCGTTCGGGTGGCTCCGTGTCCGGCGAGTACAAGAACGCAGCGCTGCATGTGGTAGGTGGTGGTTTGGTCTGGAGGTTCTGAGTCATCCGGCAAAAGAGGCTGTGCCGTACGTCCCAAAAAAGCACAGATCACCGCGGATGGTTTGGCAAAAACGCCAGCGACTCCTACGCTTGACGTGTCCGCCGCGCTGCGTCGGCATTCAATGGAATGATTCAGCACGTAGTACGAGGGCCGGTCATGAATGGTTCACGGGGTGGGTTTAGCGGGGCACATCTACGTCCGCAGCGTCAGTCGTTGGCATTGGAGCCAAGAATCCTGTTCGATGGGGCCGCGGCGTCAGCGACTGTCGATCAGCATCACAGTGACCCTGCCGCCCAGCCTGCTGCGGTAGAAGCGCAAGTCCCTCACGCCACGCCCACCGAGGGTCGAGCGGCCACCGAACAAGCGCCCTCGGCGGCGCGCAATCTGCTGGTGATCGACAGCCGCATCGAAAACCGTGACCAGTTGCTCGCGCAATTGCCCGGCAATGTCACCGCGATTGTGGTGAATGTCGGTGAGGATGGCCTCGCCGCAATCTCCGCCGCCCTCGCGCAACTGGGCAAGGTCGATTCGATTCAGGTCATGTCCCACGGCGCGGCCGGGCAATTCACTTTGGGCAACCGCACGATCAGCTCGGACAACATCGACTCGCTGGGCAAAACCCTTGAACAATGGCGCAACAACCTTACCCAGGACGCCGATATCCAGTTGTATGGCTGCGATGTTGGCGCTGGTGCGGCCGGGCAAACCCTGGTCAGTGAGCTGGCGCGGTGGACTGGCGCCGATGTTGCCGCTTCCAGCAATGACACTGGCAGTAGTAAGGCCGGCGGCGACTGGGCGCTGGAAACCAGAGTCGGCGATATCGACAAGAACATCGCCATCAGCGGTCTTGCGATGGAGAGTTTCAATGGCTTGCTCGCCGATGCCGCACCTACTGCGGTGGTCTCAACCGGCGGCAGCGATGTGCTGTTGGGAGATAACTTCACATTCACTGTGAATTTCACTAATACCTCGACACAAACCGGTTTTGCCCCGTTCATCAATCTGGCCATGCCATCGACTGGCAGGGATGGCGATGACGGCGTCAATTTCATCTCCGCCACGTATCTTGGGCAAACCCTGACCAGTCACGTGGTTACTTTCGACGCCAACGGCAACGCCACGCATCCGCTGGCGAAGGATGCCAACGGCAACTTCCGGATCATCAACGCGGCGACCTATGGCCTGCGCGCCGGCGACAAACTGGTGGTCATTGACCTGCCATTCGCCAGCGTTACCAATCAACAACCGGTGATTGGCGTACAGATCACGGCCAGCCTGAGCAACCTGGCTGACACGGCGTTCTCCAACGGCACACCTGACCTGACCATTCGCGCCAGCGGTGGCTTCCAGTTCGGCAATGACGCGCTCGATAACCCGACCAACGACCCGAGTCTGATTCAGGCAGACAGCGCCGCATTCGTGGTGCATCCGACAGTCATCACGGTCAGCGAAATCATCAATGCCCCTGAGGGCGAAACCGCCACGGGTCCCAACTACGTGCGCACGCTGACCCTGTCGGCGACGCCGGCGCCGGGCCAGACCCTGACCAATGTCGTCATCACCCAACCGCTGCCAGACAATATTCAGGTCAACTCCATCACCCCTGGCGCCGGCGGGCGGGTGACTTCGATTACCCTTCACGACGGCACGGTGGTGACGGGCGCGGCTCAAATCGCCGTGTTGATAGCGGCAAACGACGTCTACATCAACTCGTTTACCGTCGAGTACGCCAGCCTCTCCGGCAAGACCGATACGGTGGTGGCGTTCTATGTGCCCGAAGTCGATGCCAACGGCCAGCCCGTCATCAACCCGGTAACCGGCGATGCAGTGACCGTGACCCTTGGGGCGCCGAGTGCTTCGGGGCAATGGGTGCCACTCGACCCGCGCGATGTCACCGCGCCGAACACCACCATTGATTTCAGCGGCACCGGTCAAACCACGCAGTTCGTCGCCAAGTCGATCACCCTGCTGAAAACAGCGACGATGCAGACCGACATCGGCCACGCCGGTATCAGCCCCGGCGATACGCTGCAATACACCCTGAATCTGGCGATCTCCGACTACTTTGCCTTCGGCAAGGACTTCTTCAATCAGGGCCAGTTGGTCATTCGCGATCAGCTCAGCGACGGTCAGACCCTCAGCGGCACCCCAACGCTTACCGTGACCATCAACGGCGTGGTGCAGACCATCACACTGGTCACCAGCGTGGTCAACAATGCCGATGGCACGTCCTCGATGGTGTTCGACATTGCCCAGTCGTTGCGCAATGCGTTCAGCAATGGGCGTGGCTGGCTCAACGGCGATCTGGCTTTCGATGAGACTTTGCAAGGCGCAGTAGTTGCCGTGCTGAGCTATTCGGCGATTGTCGGCCAGACCTACAAACCGCCTTCAGGCAATCCGCATCCGGACATCAACGAGGGCGATGAACTGGGCAACGCCGCCACGGTGGACGGCACGCTGCTGGTTGACCAGTTCAACCTCACCGGGCAGAGCGAAACCGACGGCTCCGCGACCACCAGCGTGGTACCCACCAGCAACGTCGATATCAGTCTGGTCGAGGTCAATAACGGCATACCGCCGGGCAACGGCGAGCTGCGGCCCGGCGATGAAGTGACCTTTGAACTGAGCTATGACCTGGTCACCGGCGACTACGAGCAATTCAAACTCACGGCTTATCTGCCATTGCCGCTGTTCAATGTAACAGGGGTGACCTGGGGTTCCGGCAGCGATGTCGGCCAGTGGCAGCTCGGCCCGGGCAACACCAATGCGGGCGGCGTGATCAGCGTGACCAGTGCCGATGGCAACTCGATAGTGTTTGATTTCGGCAGCTTCGCGACCAGCACCACCACCGGCAGCCGGATCGTCGTCCGGTTTACCGTGAGGGTTGGCGATCAGCCCTTTGCCGATCAGCGATCCCTCGACGTTTTGGCCCAATCGACACAGCAGACCACCCTCTCCGACCGCACGTTGATTTCCTCTGACGTGGTGGCGATTGTTTCCGTGGCCGAACCGGTGCTGGGCATCAAGCACGGCGTAGTGTCCGGCTCCAACGGCACGGTCACTGGCACCACCGGCAGCTGGAATCCGCCGGGCAGCAGCGGTGTACCGTTCAACGGCAGCATCACCGATCTGTCAGCCGTGGACGGCAATATCAGCAATATCGACGGGGCTGACCAACTGCGCCTGGTGACTGCGATCGAGAATACCGGTGGCGGCGGCGCATTCGATGTCAGCACCACCATTACCCTGCCCGGCGGATTGAGTTTTGTCGGCGGCAGCCTGGCGGCGGCCAATCTGCAGATCTATCGCGGCGACGGCACCCTGTTGGTGTCGGGCACCGATTACAGCGTCAGCGGCAACCAGACCACCTTCCTCGATGCCGGCGGCCAGGCCTCCCTCCTCGCCGGGCGCAGCGGCACGGCTGCCGATACCAGCGGCGCCAATGTAGTGGTCATCAGTTATGACGTCGTCGTCAGCACCACTATCGAGGCCAGCCGCAACTTGCAGACCAGCGCTGCGTTGACCAATTACGCCAGCGTCAACGGCGGCAACGATTTCACCCCTACCGATCTCACCGATCTGGCCAATCAACTGGTTGCCGCACCAGTGATCAACAAGGTCTTTGCCGACGGCACGCTGGATGCCGGCGATTCCAGCGCCAGTCATACCACCGGCAGCGATCTGGTGATTGGCGAAAGCATGCGCTACGACATCGTCATCACCCTGCCGGAAGGCACCACACAAAACCTGCGCATCGAAGACCTGATACCAGCGGGCATGCGCCTGGATACCAGTTTCAACGGCGGCCTGGGCTATCAGATCATCTCCACCCGCACCGGCAGCGGCGCGCTCGGCGCGGATTTCGCCGGCAGCGTGCTGGTCAGCGGTTTCGCCGGGATTGGCGGCACTCTAGGGGCCGATGGGGTGGACGGGCGCTGGACGTTCAGCGTCTCCAGCGTGTCGGCGGACAACCAGACCGGCAACAACACGTTCGTGATTCGCCTGCAACTGGTGGCCAACAACGTCATCGCCAACCAGGCGAATGTCTCGCTGCAAAACAACGCGCAACTGGTCTACAGCGATCCTGACAGCGACACGCCAAATGGTGTCGTCGCCATCGATCGCAACGTCGCCCTTACCGGCGGCCAGCCAACCGTGACCGTGCGCGAGCCAACCCTGCAAATCAATCAGGTGATCACCTCCACCTCCGGTCT
>Ga0157369_10000300_pt1 | contig 66166 bp, 51 predicted proteins | sample C25metaG_FD_113461 | JGI IMG/M metagenome (GOLD analysis project Ga0157369, IMG submission 113461) | Corn rhizosphere microbial communities from Kellogg Biological Station, Michigan, USA - C2-5 metaG | ecosystem: Host-associated > Plants > Roots > Rhizosphere > Soil | place: USA: Michigan... | reverse complement strand
TCGTGCCCGACGCCTCCGGCCGCACTCAATACCACTACGTGCTCGTCGATTTTCTGTGCGAGTACGTCTCCGGCGACCTCCATGCCGGCGGCGACGCCGCCGACGCCCGCTGGATCAGCCTTCCCGACCTGCCTCAACTCGCGCTGCGCGCCTCGGTCGAAGCTGTGCTGCGCAAAGGCTTCGAACGCGCCACAGAGGTTGCACGCTAGTTCGTGGGTTGCCTGCAATTCGGCAGTTTGGCAATTCGGCAGTTCGGCAATGCAGCAGCCGAGCTGCTCCTGCTTCTGCACTGTCGCTGGTTGGCATCCAATGTTGTAGCTGATGGCGACGTCCATAGGAATCCGCTGGAGGCGTAGTTTTGCCGAACGACACGCGCTGCAGAGCGTCGAGCGCGAAATCCGTTCTGTCGACAGCCATGGACGCCGCAAATATCTGCGCGAGTTCGTCGACGCCTTTCGCAACTACGAATCCGTGCTCTCGCCGGCGCAATTGGATGCGATGCTGCGCTCCGCCGGGGTTTTGCTGGTGGGCGATTACCACGCGCTGCCCAGCTCTCAGCGTTATGCCGCGAGCCTGCTCGATCAACTCTCCTCCGGCGGTCATCCGCCCGTGCTCGGCCTGGAGATGATCTTCTCCCGCGACCAGCACATTCTCGACGAGTGGCTGAGCGGCGACATCGACGAATCCGAACTGCGCGAACGCATCCGCTTCGACTTCGACTGGGGCTACGACTGGACGCCTTTCCGCGATCTCCTGCTCGCAGCCCGCTCGCGCGGCATTGCCGTCTACGGCCTCGATTGCATGCCGCGCTTCGACATGCGCCGCATCGCCGCGCGCGATCGTCACGCCGCCGACAAGGTTGCCGAGATTCGCCAGCGCCATCCCGATGCCTGCATCGTGGTGCTATTCGGCGAATCGCACCTTGCGCCTAATCATTTGCCGGAAAGCCTGGCGGCGCGCCTGCCGGGCGAGCGCGTCCTCTCCGTGCTGCAGAACGTCGACGAGCTCTACTGGCAGGCCGCGGGGGAACGCTGCGAGCGGGTCAGCGCGGTGCGCGTCTCGGACCGCGCGGTGTGCGTCTTCAATTCCACGCCGCTGGAAAAGTACGAGAGCTACCGCCTCTGCCTGGAGCGCTGGAAGCAGGCGCGCGCCGCGCCCGATCTCGCGCCGTCGTTCTACAACTTGATCGACGCGCTGCTGCGCTTTCTCAACATCGACAAGTACTCGCCGACCAACGGCACGCAGCCGCGCTTCCTCGTCGACCTGCTGCCCGAAGTCTACGGCCGGTCTTCATCGGAGTCGTTTCGCAGGCTGCTGGAGCGCAAGGCCACGCCCGCGAGCGAGATCCAAACCGTACTCCAGCAGCTCGACGCGCGCGGCAGCGCCTACGTCCCGCGCCTGAATGCCATGCTCGTCAAGCGTTTCGAGATGCTCCACGCCGCGCAGGATGCCGCGCAGTTCGTCCATGCGGTCTGTTCGGGAACGTGTGGAGACGGGCGACCTCGCCCGTCTTGGCGTAGCGAAGCTACACAGCCGCCACCGGAAGACATCTTCTACCGCGCTGTCATCGAAGAAGCCCTCACCGACTTCGGCTCGCGCGTGCTCTATCCCGCTCGACCCGCCATGCGCGAGCACGATCTCTATCCGCTCTATGCGCAGCCGCGGGAAGCCATCGAAGAGCGCAGCATCTACAACTATCGCGACTACATGCAGATGCTCGACTTCCTCGTCCTGCACAAGGACTACGAGCAGAACCTGCGTGGCTGGGTCGCGCCGCCGTCGCTCATGCGCGAGGGCGTGCTCTACACCGGCGAGAAATTTGACTTCCTCACCCGCACGCTCGGGCAGATCCTCGGCAGCGAGATCTACGACGCCTGGATCGCCGGCCGCGTGGCCAAGCGCACGCTGCGCTCGCTCTTCTTCCGTCCGCTCGACGCTTCCGGTTCCGCGCGCACGCTTTACTTCACCATCGTGCGCCGCATTCGCAAGCCGCGGCGGCGTCTGCTCGCGGCTTAAGAGCCCAACCACAACGGGCCCAAAGGGTCACAAAGGAACCTGGAAGCCTTGTGTCCCTTTGTGGTGACGCTTTTGTTAGTCTCATAGAAGTCGCATGAAAGCCGATTCCATCAAGAAGCTTTTCACTGAGGTCAAGAGCGGCAAGCTCTCTCCCGATGCTGCGGTCGACCGCTTGCGCCATCTTCCGTTTGAGGACCTCGGGTTCGCCAAGGTCGACCATCACCGCGCCATTCGCGCCGGCATGCCGGAAATCATCCTCGGCGAAGGCAAGACTGCGAGCCAGGTGGCGAAGATCTTCTCGCGGTTGGCCAAGCACGGGACCAACGTGCTGGTCACGCGCGCCACTCCCCAGCAGTACGCGGCCGTGCGCAAACTGGTTCGCAAGGCCGAGTACCGCGAACTCGGACGCTGCATCGTTCTTCGCCAGGACGACACGCGCTACGGCAAGGGAACTATCGCGGTTGTGTCCGCCGGTACCAGCGACATTCCCGTGGCCGAAGAGGCCGTCGCGACGGCGGAAGCCATGGGGAACTCGGTCGTCCATTTCTATGACGTCGGTGTCGCCGGGCTGCATCGACTCCTCGCTCACCGCGCCGAGCTGACTAAGTCGCGCGTGGTCATCGTTTGTGCCGGGATGGAAGGCGCGCTGCCCAGCGTGGTCGGCGGGCTGCTCAGCGTTCCCGTCATCGCCGTTCCCACCAGCATCGGTTACGGCGCGTCGTTCAAGGGGATTGCCGCGCTGCTCGGCATGCTGAATTCGTGCGCTTCCAACGTCAGCGTCGTCAACATCGACAACGGCTTCGGCGCGGGCTACGTCGCCAGCATGATCAACCGGCTGTAGAGCCGCCTTCCGCACTTTCTGCTTGGAGACCTCCGCTCCTCGTTGTAAAACTGCCCTTCCACCCGAGGCGCCTTCATGAAGAAACTCTCTATCCTTTTCGTTGTCCTCTTCGTCTCCGCACTCTTCGCCCAGACGGCCAAACATCCGCTCAAGCTCGACGACATGGCTCGCATCCGCGAGGTTCGCGATCCGCAGATATCGCCCGACGGCCAGTGGATCGCCTACGTCATTGGCACGACCGATGCCAAGGAAGACAAGCAGAGCTCGCACATCTGGCTCGCCAGCTACGACGGCAAGATCGACCGCCAGCTCACCTTCAGCATGGACAGCGAGAGCGGACCCAAGTGGAGCCCCGACGGCAAGCTGCTCGCCTTCACCTCCGGTCGCCCCGGCCCGGCGAAAGGCAGCCAGGTTTGGGTGCTGCCGATGTCAGGCGGGGAAGCGTACCAGCTTACCGAGACCAAGGGACGCCTCCAGAGCTTCGAGTGGTCGCCCGACGGCAAGAAGATGGCGCTGGTGATCGGCGATCCCGATCCCGACGATCCGGCGAACCAGCCTGAGCGTCCTGCCGGAGCCGCCGCAGCCGCGCCGGCCACGCCGAAGGCGCCCAAGCCGATCGTGATCGACCGCTACAAGTACAAGCAGGACGTGCAGGGCTACCTGCTCTCCGGTCGCCACAGCTACATCTACCTGTTCGACATCGCGACTAAGAAATCCGAGCGCCTGACCAACGGCAAGCCCGACGAGTCCGGTCCGGTGTGGTCGCCCGACGGCACGAAGATCGCGTTCGTCGACAACCACAATCCCGATCCCGATCGCGACGACGGTGGCTCGGTGTTCGTCGCCGACGCCAAGTCCGCGTCTGCCGAGAAGCAGCTCACCGCGCCGGACGAGCGCGTCTCGCGCTCGCGGCTCGAGTGGGGTCCCGACGGCAAGAACATTCTCTTCACCGAAGGCGATGAGAAGAAGTACGGCGCGTACAGCATGAGCCATCTCGCGGTCGTCGCGGCCGATGGCAGTTCGCAGCCGCATCGTTTTCCGGAGGTCGAGGCGCTCGACCGCGGCGTGTCGTCACCGCACTACGTGCACAACGGAAGCGGCATCGTCTTCCTCGTGAACGACGACCGCTACAACTATCCGGCGGTCCTCGTGAACGGCAAGATCGACACATTCATGGGCAAGAACGTGGTCATCTCCAGCCCGTCGTTCTCCGAGATGGGGCATCATGCGGCCATTACCGGCGGCGATACCAAGTTCAACGAGGTCTACGTCGCGGACAGCGCGGGCCTGCGGCAGCTTACCCACCAGAATGACGCGCTGCTCGCCGAACTCGATCTCGCGCCCGGCGAAGACGTGCAGTTCAAGAGCAAGGACGGCGTCACCGACGTCCACGGCATCCTGACCAAGCCGGTCGGCTACAAGCCCGGCACGAAGGTCCCGCTGCTGCTGCGCATCCACGGCGGGCCGAACGGGCAGGACGAGCACAACTTCAGCTTCGAGCGGCAATTCTTCGCGGCCAACGGCTACGCCGTGCTGAACGTGAACTATCGCGGCAGCTCCGGACGCGGCATGAAGTACTCGCGCGCCATCTTCGCCGACTGGGGCCACCACGAAGTCGAGGATCTGGAAGGCGGCGTCGAATACGCCATCAGCACCGGCATCACCGACGCGCAGCACCTCGGCGTCGGCGGATGGAGCTACGGCGGCATTCTCACCGACTACATGATCGCCAGCGATCCGCGCTTCAAAGCCGCCACCAGCGGCGCGGGCACGGCATTCACCGTCGCGTTCTATGGTACCGACCAGTACATCACGCAGTACGACTACGAGATCGGGCCGCCGTGGGATCCGAAGTCCTGGGACACCTACGTGCGCATCTCGTATCCGTTCCTGCACAACGACCGCATCACCACGCCGACGCTCTTCCTCGGCGGCGAGCGCGACTTCAACGTGCCGGTGCAGGGCGGACAGCAGATGTACCAGGCGCTGCGCTCGCGCGGCATCGAGACGCAGCTCGTCATCTATCCGAACGAGTTCCACGGCATCCGCCGCCCGAGCTACGTGAAGGACCGTTACGAGCGCTACCTCGCGTGGTACGACACGCACCTGAAGCCGAAGCCGCCGGAGCAGAAGAAGGCCGAAGCGGGGACGACGGCGGCTACGCCGGGTTCGGACAAGGAATAGCTACGCTTCACGACTGTCATCCTGAGCGCGCGCGGTGGTGCGCTCAGGATCTCCGCATCTGGGGTTCGCATGCTCGCCATTCTTGTTCTTCAACTCATTCCATTACTGCAGTCGTCGACTGCGGCACCAGTCCGTCCGATGAGTCCCGACAAGCCGCTAACGGTCTGTCAGGTCTTGGCGGACCTGCAGAAGTATCGAGGCAAAGTGATTCAGATCCGCGACCAGTGGAATGGAACAGACATTTACGGTCGCGGTTGTGCCGCCCCGAAGACAGGAGAGTTCGTGTGGGAGCCGGCGATCTGGCTGAAGTGGTCGACAGACGAAGATTCCCGGAACGCTGGAAGCAAGATGAAAGCAGCAATTGCCAAGAAGCCGCGGTATGTCGTCGCCACCTTCGTGGGACGCTTGGAGGCGGGGGAAGAAGGATTACAGACCGGGCAGGGTGGAACTCCCGACATCGTTGTTGGAAATGGATACGGACGCTTGGCTCGCTATCCGGCACGACTCGTAGTTACTAGGATGAAGGACGTGGCGGCTGAAAAGAAGTAACTGGGAAATCCACGACTCTGTTCGAAAGCGCGACGTTCCCACACCCCTTTCCTGTCAATGACCCTCGCCACGTCAAGGCGTATTCGCCATCACCGATCTTCGCAGCCGAACAGGCTACTCTCCCAAGATCGATACCCACACGGGTACCGATATGGGACTCTCGCTCTTTGACAATTAACGGATCGAACGGATCGAACGAGCTAACTCCTTTGTTTGATCGGATCGATGGGAGGGTATCCCCCAGGGATCAGTCGAGGGATCGCTCAGGGATCGCGCAGGGATCGACCGCGCTAAGTCCTTTAAACACAGGGATCACAGGGGATGGGTACCCCGCCGAGCCGCAGAGCGGCAGCACAGCGATAGCCTGGGACGTAAGTCCCAGGTCTAGATTCCAATCTGGAACAGAGTCGCAGAGCGACGGCACAGGGATCCGCCGGGATCTGTCGCCGTAAGTCCTTTAGATTTCGGGATCGCCGGGATCGATCCCGGCCCCCCACCCCGGGTGTCGCGGGACATCATTGCTTCCCGAATGTCGGCGGGCGGTCTTCGCGGAGGATGACCAGTCCGTCGAGGACTTTGTCCCACCGCGCCGTCTTGAAGTCCGCGGAAACCGCGCGGGCGGCGACTGCTCCGGCCTTCTTCAGCTGAGCCGAATTGAGATAGCGCGTATCGGAGCTGCCAGCGGCGAAGGCCTTGCCTTCGAGCGACGTCGGCGGCGCAACGTCCCATTGCCGCGGCTTCTGACCCGTCCGGGCGTAGCTTCCCGAGTAGGCGGAGAATGCGAGCGCGAAGGCGCGACGGCCGAACTCGCGATGGATGTACGAACCGAGCGAGACCATCGTTTCTTCGCTGGGAACCCCGCTCAAATCTTTGGCAGCGTGATTGGCGGCCGTCCAAACGATGACTTTGCTGCCGGCCGGGAGACGCGACATCCACGACTGGAAGTTCCGGTACATCGAACGATCGCGATCGTTGAAGCTTGCGGCGGCCGCGTCTTTTCCCGCGGCATCGGATGCGAAGTCGCCGGCGAGGCTGTGGCGCAGGCTTCGCAGCATCGCCAGGTCATAGATTGCATTCGCGCTTCGCGAGGCGGATGCGGCGGCCTCGATCTGATCCACACAGGCGAGAATCAGCGCCTTGTCTTTGGGACTGTACGGAGCATCATTCGTGTACTGCCACAGGGTGTGGCGCTCGAGGATGTGGAGACAGTTCTGCCGCGCATCGCCCTGGAGATACTGCGTCAGGTCCGCAGGCATCTGGTGCTGCGCGTAGGTTCCGCGCTGGAGCTGGTCATCGAGACCGCCGAGAAACACAGTGCCTGCGTTCGCTTTCTCCAGCAGGAAGGAGATCATTGGATCGACTTCGCGCGCGGCCCAGAGCCCGCCGATCGCAGCGGCGAGCATCGGTTGCGTGATGGGCTCGCCGGCCTTGAGTTTCTTCTGGATGTTGAGGAAGTCGTAGGTGCCGCTTTCGTTGAAGAACGCGTTGTAGTGGCATTCGTCGACGAGACGGCGAACGAGCGTGGCTTTGAGTTCGAAGGTCGTGCCGGAACCGTGCAGCGGCGACTCGCCGAGCAGGGCAACGCGCTTGCCGCAGAGATCCCGCACGACTGGATCGAGAACGTGGTTTTGGCCCAGTGCGGAAATCGACAGCAGCGCGAGGACGAGCGGACCAAGTTTTCGGAAGAAGGCCATGGAAGCTATCTTTGAGAGTGTCGGTCCTCGGGCGAAGTTACGCGTGGTATTGAGGGCACGCGGACGAGGGCGTCCGCGCCACGAGTTTCTGCTAACTCTTTTTGAACACCCTCGCGAAGATCGTGTCCACGTTACGGAGCTGGCGCTTGAGGTCGAAGGCGGTTTCGATCTGCTTGCGGGTCACGCGCTTGGCGATCTCAGGTTCCTTCTCGATCAAGCCGCGGAATTCCAGGTCTTCCTTCCACGCCTTCATGGCATTTTTCTGGACGAGGCGATACGCGTCTTCGCGCGTGAGGCCGGCTTCGACCAGGTCGAGCAGCAACTGCCCGCTGAAGACCAGTCCGCCGCTGGCGTTGATGTTTCTCAACATACGCTGCGGGTAGACCATCAGCTTGTCGATCAGGTCCGCGGTCTTGTTGAGCATGTAGTCGACGAGGATGGTGGAGTCGGGGAAGATGACGCGTTCCACCGACGAATGCGAGATGTCGCGCTCGTGCCACAGCGCGACGTTTTCGAAAGCGGCTTGCGCGTTCGAGCGCACGACGCGGGCCAGCCCGCTGATCTGCTCGCAGGTCACGGGATTGCGCTTGTGCGGCATCGCGGATGAGCCCTTTTGCTTTTCGCTGAAGAACTCCTCGGCTTCGCGGACCTCGGTGCGCTGGAGGTGGCGGATCTCGGTGGCGATCTTGTCGAGCGTCGACGCTATGACCGCCAGCGTGGCTATGTAGTTGGCATGGCGGTCGCGCTGGATCACCTGCGACGACACGGCCGCGGCTTTCAATCCCAGGCGGCGGCAGATCTCTTCTTCGAACTTCGGTTCCAGGTGCGCGAATGTGCCGACCGCGCCGGAGAATTTGCCCACGCGCATTTCTTCGCCCGCGCGCTCGAATCGCTCGATGTTGCGGGTGGTTTCGCTGTACCAGTTCGCCAGCTTCAGGCCGAACGTGGTGGGCTCAGCGTGCATGCCGTGGGTACGGCCGATCATGGGCGTGTGCTTGAACTCGAGAGCGCGCTTCTTGAGAACGTCGGCGAGACGCTCCAGGTCCGCGCGGATCAGCGCCGACGCCTCGGCCACCTGCAACGCCATGGCCGTGTCGACGACGTCGCTCGACGTCAGGCCGTAGTGGAACCAGCGCGATTCAGGGCCGACCTTTTCCGCCACGGCGGTGGTGAAGGCGATGACGTCGTGCTTCACCTCGGCCTCGATGGCGTGGATGCGCGCCACGTCGAAATTGGCCTTGGAGCGGATGGTCTGTGCCGCTTTGCGTGGCACGATTCCTGCCGCAGCCAGGGTTTCGGTGGCCGCCACTTCCACCTTCAGCCACGTGCGGAACTTGTTCTCCTCATTCCAGATACGGCCCATGTCCGGACGCGTGTATCGGGCGATCAAGCGGGTTCCTCCTCGGCGTCTGACCTCGGCGGCTGTGCCACATACGCCAGCGAACAGGGGATTGTAGTCGTCCGGCCGGACTTTGCCAAAAAGCGGTTTTCTGGCGGCAAGTGGGCGGTTTTCTCGATGCCCAGGCGAGCCGGTAATGCGCGGGCACAGCCTTTGGTGACCCGCCCTCTAGTGCTATTTCCGGGCTTGCCGCCGTCCTGTACTATGTCGCAACCCGACCCTTGGTTCCCACAGCGCCGGATGATACACTGACAGGAGTCAGTATCGTGGCACGACATAAACGTGGTGGCGTCCCCTCGCGCGCGGCGATTTCGACAGGCGAATTGAACGCGCTAGTGCAGTTTCGCTATGAGATTCGCCGTTTCCTCCGTTTCAGCGAGAACGCGGCGCGCGCTGCCGGCCTGGAGCCGCAGCAATATGTCCTCATGCTGGCCATCCGGGGACTGACCGAAGAGAAAGCGCCGACCATCAGCGCCATCGCCGATCAGCTCCAGATCCAGCACCACAGCGCGGTCGAACTGATCGACCGCTCGGTGGAACGGGGACTCGTCCGGCGCATGCGCAACGATGGCGACCGCCGCCAGGTGATGGTTGAGCTGACCTCCCGTGGGGACCGGCTGCTTCGCGAGCTTGCAGTACACCATCGCGACCAGCTGTCGCAGGCCGCGCCTGCCCTCGTCGAGGCGCTCAATACCCTCGTGGAGGCCGTCGAGCCCCGCGCTGGCGCATCTAAATCGGAAGCGGGAGGTATGGGCGGACTGCCGCGAAAGAGGCCCCCCGCGAAAAGGTAGAGCTAGTTGAACGCACAATCGAGCGTACCCAGCAGCGCCGAACCGGTCCAGTTCCGGTTGGTGCTGTTGTCGTTTCTGGCCGCGGCGATCGGCATCCTGGCCGGCGTGATCGCTTACATCCTCTACAACCTGATCGGGCTGATCACGAACATCGTTTTCTTCCACGAGTTCTCGTTCCACTTCCGCAGCCCGCAGCACTCGACGCTGGGACTGTGGGTGATCATCATGCCGGTGATTGGCGGCGTGATCGTCGGCTTCATGTCGAAGTACGGCACGCGCAAGATCCGCGGCCACGGCATTCCGGAAGCGATGGAGGCGGTGCTCGTCAGCCGCAGCCGCATCGAGCCCAAGGTCGCGATCCTGAAGCCGATTTCCGCGGCCATCGCCATCGGAACCGGCGGACCGTTCGGCGCGGAAGGCCCGATCATCCAGACGGGCGGCGCAGTGGGATCGCTGATCGGACAGATCATCCACACCACCGCCGCAGAACGCAAAGTGCTGCTCGCATGCGGCGCAGCCGCCGGCATGGCGGCCACGTTCAGCACGCCAATTGCGGCGGTGATTCTCGCCATCGAGCTGCTGCTGTTTGAATTCAAGTCGCGATCATTTATCCCGCTGGTGATTGCCAGCACGCTGGCCACGACGATGCACGCCGCGCTGATGGGACGCGGTCCCATGTTCGTGGTCTCGCCGGTCGACTTCGGTATTCCCAACGCGCTGCCGTACTACCTGGTGCTGGGCGTGGTTTGCGGCGTCGCCGCGGTCGTGTTCAGCCGCGCGCTGTACTGGGTGGAAGATCAGTTCGAGAAGCTGCCCATCGATGACATGTGGTGGCCGGCGATCGGCGCGCTGGGACTCGGAATCATCGGCTACTTCGTGCCGCGCGTGCTCGGCGTGGGATACGACACCATCACCGATATCCTCAATAATCATCTCGCGCTCAAGGTGCTGCTGCTGGTGCTGGTCTTCAAGGCGCTGGCGCTGCTGGTTTCGCTGGGATCGGGTACTTCCGGCGGACTGCTCGCGCCCATGTTCATGTCGAGCGCGGCCCTTGGCGGCGTGTTCGCCATGGGCGTGAACCGGCTCTTTCCCAGCACGGCGGCGTCGGTTTATCCCGCGGCGTTCGCGCTGGTCGCCATGGGAGCGGTTTTCGGAGCAGCCTCGCGCGCGACGTTTACGTTCATCATTTTTGCCTTTGAGATCACGGGCGATTACAACGCCGTGCTTCCACTCATGCTCGTCAGCGTGATCGCCGACGGCATCGCGCTCTGGTTCAACCGGACATCGATCATGACGGAGAAGCTGGCGCGCCGCGGCCTGAAGATCCACACCGACTACGAGCCCGACGTCTTCCAGCAGGTCTCGGTCGGCGAGTACATGGCCGCGCCGCCGCCGTCCCTTCCGCCAGACATGCCGGTGGCAGAGCTCGCCGCCGGGATCGCGCATCGCGAACCGCGCTTCACGGCGAGGCAGTCGTTCCCGGTGATCGATGGCAACGGCAAGCTGGTGGGAATCATGACGCGGTCGAACCTGCTGGCGGCGCTGGAGACGGAAGAAGGCGCGCTGCGCCCGGTCGCAGACTTCTGCACGCGCAAAGTGATCGTGGCGTATCCGGACGAGGTACTCTACGAGGCGGTCGAGCGCATGTTGCAGAACAATGTCGGCCGCCTGCCGGTGGTTGACCGCGACGATCCTGCGAAGCTGGTTGGATATCTCGGCCGCGCCGAGGTTCTCGCCGCGCGCATGCGCCGCATTGAAGAAGAACGCGTCCGCGAAACCGGGTGGGTAGGGAAGATCTGGAAGAGGGCGTAGGGCACGGCAAAGACAAAAAATTCAGGCCGCTGATAACGCAAATAAACGCTGATCAGGATGTCAAAAAGGAATCAGCGTTGATCGGCGTGAATCAGCGGCTTCTTACTTTTTTGCCAGTGCGCCAGCGTGCTCCAGCAGCGTTTTCAACTTCGTTGCCGAGATCCCGATCCCGCCGCCGCTGAAGCCATCGAGAAACGCCGTGTTCACGCCGATGACTTCACCGTTGGCGTTGAACACCGGGGAACCGCTCGCGCCCTGGGCGGTGGCTGCGTCATAGAGCAGCTTGTCGCCGACGACGTCGCCGAGATGCCCCTGCGTGGCCGAGGGCCGGATGAGCGCGAGGTCGGAGAGCTGGCGTGCCGCGCTCAGGTCATCCTGCTGCATGGAGAGCGTGCGCACCACCCCGCGCGGTGACTTGGCCAGCATGCCTTCGATTCCCATCGGGAACCCCAGCACCAGCACCGAATCGCCGGGCTGCGGATCATGTTGCGCCAGCGGCAAAGGACGCAGCGCGTTGCTGACGCCGGCACGCAGGTGGCGTTGGGCTTCCTGCGGATCGAATTGCGCGATCGCAAGGTCGGCGTCGCTGGAGATGTTCACGTGCGAGAGCGGCACCGGCGCGGTCGTGCCCGGAAAGAACGCAAGAAGCTGGCTGAGCTTCATCTTCGCGCCGTGCTTGTGCAGCATCTCCAAGTGCGGATCGCCCCACCATGGCTCGGCGACGTGGCGGTTGGTCGCGATCCAGCCGTCGCCAACCACAAACCCGGTACCGGAGATGTGCACGGTCACCGTCTTCACGCCGTGGCCGTGTTCGAAGTCGTAGGACGCGTAGAGGTAGCAGATGGACCCGCTGCTGCGGCTCACGACCATCGCCGGAAGCCCGCGCTCCTGGCGGAGTTGCTGCAACTCGGCGTTGAGGTTAGAGACCGCCTTGACCAGGTCGTCGGAGGACGCAGGCTGGATGGGCGCCGCAAAGCGCATGGCCGCCAGTGTCACCAATCCAAGAAACAGTACGAGCGTGAGCGCCGGATGGCGCAGCGACTTCCACATCGATTCCACAACCACTCGCTTGACAGCCGCGGTACCGCAGCCGTCCTGACCCCACGAGAAAGTGGGTCATCCTAAGCTTTGTGTCTTTGGAATTCCAGAGGGATGTCCGGATTTGCGGGCCGATTTGTCTACTTGTGGACCATTTTGGGAAGAAGGGAGACGTCTCAATCTTTGATGCCAAACAATTCCCGCATCTCCTCGTAGAGAAAGCCTTCGCCCGGGCGGTACGGCTGGATCCACTTGCCGTCGACGACAAACTGCGGGATGGCGCGCTTGCCGGTGTGGCGAATGACCTCCGCAGCCGCTGCCGGGACCTGCTCAATATTGACTTCTGAATACGGGATCTTGTAGCGCTCCAGGAAGCGCTTAGCTTCGCGGCAATCGTGACACCACGGCGCGGAGTAGACGATCAATTCCATCGATATCAGCAGCCTACCATGCGTACCAGCACTCCAGTGTGCCGCCCAAGGCGGTTTCCGGAGTATCCTTACGGCCCGAAACGAGCGTCCCTGGAGGGTTTGATGCGAGTGCCACTCGTCTGCGCCAGCCTTCTGTTGGTGGCGGTTGCCCTGGGCCAAACCGCGCCGCAAGCCACGACCGCGAACAAGCCCACGCCCGACAAGGCGTGGTCCATCCTCGACGCCGCGCTCAAAGACAAGAGCGCCGACAAGCGAGCCAAGGCCGTGCACGCGCTTGGCCTGATGACGAAAGATGCCAAGGCGATCAAACTCGCGCAGGCCGCGCTCTCCGATCCGCAGGCGGTCGTGCGGACCTCCGCTGCCAGTGCGCTCGGCAAACTTCATGCCAAGTCCGCGCTTCCGTCGCTGCGCCAGGCGCTCGAAGACAAGGAAACCGATGTGGTCTTTGCCGCTGCCGACGCCCTTACTGAAATGGACGACCCCGCCGCCTACCAGCTCTACTACGGTGTACTGACCGGGCAGCGCAAGAGCGGGCACGGGCTGCTCGTCGACCAGGCCAAGACACTCAAGGACCGCAAGCATCTCGCGCAGATGGGCTTCGAGCGCGGTCTTGGCGCCGTCCCGTTCGGCGGTTGGGGATACACCGCGTTCCAGGCGATCCACCAGGACGATGTGTCGCCGGTTCGCGCCGAAGCTGCCGAGGCGCTCGCTTCCGATCCCGATCCGCGCAGCGGCGAAGCGCTCGTCACCGCCGCTCACGACAAGAGCTGGATCGTCCGCGCCTCCGCGCTGAACGCGATTTCAAAGCGCGCCGATGCCAAGCTTGCACCGCGCATCGCGGACCTGCTTGCCGACTCGAAGGACGCGGTGCAATACGCAGCCGCCGCGACATTCATTCGCCTGAGCGCGCTCAGCGGCCGCAAGTCGGCGGCTTCAGTACAAAAAGGGCAGTAAAAGCCAAGAGCAGCCGCAGATTGCGCGGATCAACGCTGACTCCTTGATTCGGATCAGCGTTGATCTGCGTTGAATTCGGACTTACCGCCGGTCGCGGTCGCGATCGCGGTCTTTCGGCTTGCGCTCCGGTCCCTCGTGCTTCTCATACTTCGCCTCGCGACGCATGAAGGCCTTCGGGTTCTCCTTGATTTCCTCGCGCACGCGCGGATGGTCCTGGAGATAATCGCGCACGCCTGGGTGGTGTTCCATCCACTCGCGATTGTCGATCAGCCCTGGATGTTTGCGCAGTTCGCGCGCATCCTTCGGATGGCTGTCGAGGAACCTGTCGAAGCTCGCCAGTTCGCCGCGCGTGGTGTCGTGGTCGGGAGGCTGCTGCGGCATCGCATTCGCGATGCACGGCAGAGCCGCGATCGCGAACAGCAGCACGCCGAGACGCATCCATTGGCTCCAATGTTTCGTCATGATGATTTGCTCCTTTTCGAAATTGACTCGGTGGCGCCGCCGTCGAAAACTTGAACACCACGCGCTGAGAAAAGTTCGCGCGAAATTCGAAATCTTTGGGACATCTCGCGTAAAACGCGCGCCATCCGGCGCGACCGATATAATGCTCGCCGCGAAATCCGGAGGCTCGATGCGACGCGTACTGTTTGTGGTTTTGTGTGTCCTGCTGATGGGCGGCGAAGCGACGCCGCAATCCAAACAGCGCGAAGCGGTTGTGGTTTATCCGCCGCTCTACCGCGCCTCACTCGTGCAGGCCGCGCCCGGCAGACTTACCGACCTGATTTCCGCCTACAAGCAGCATTTTGCCGCGACGGGCGAAACACCGCTCTGGATGCGGCATTCGCAGGGTGACCGTTGGGACCTGCTGATCCTCGAGCCCATGGTGAGCTATACGGCGTACTATGCGCCCGACCGCTGGGACGCTCGCAAGCGCCAGGACGCCGGTTGGGAGCAGCGTCGCAAACCCATGGTCGCCTGGGAAGAGGACGTGTTTGTTTATGGACCGGCGGAGGCGGACCTGAAAAAGGCATTCTCCGAGTCGGGTTTCTTCCACGTCGAGATGTTCCGCGCGCTCGCCGGCAAGCGCGCCGAACTGTTGCGCGAACGCGAAATGGAGAATGCTTACTCCAAGGCGATTGGACAGCCGGAGAACTTCATCTTCGTCCGCGACATGGGCGCGTCGTGGGATGTGTTCACCATCGGCTGCTTCCGCGACATCAAGCATTACGCGTCGAGCGCCGACGTCCCGCCGGAGAAGACGCAAGCCGCCGCGAAGACAGCCGGCTTCGACTCGCCCGCCGCAATCGGCCCTTATCTTCGCCAGTTCATCGCCGATCACCATGACACGCTGGCGGTCGCGATCAAGTAATCGGCCCGCGAGCGCTCTACCGCGGTTCCGAGAGGCTGGATGTGGGCGCTCGGCTTCCAACGCGCCGGTTGAAGCGACAGGCGAGGAAACGATGAAAACACCGTTCGCACTGGAACTGCCGCTGTAGCAGCAGCCGGCGGATGACGCGCGCCTGAGCGTCTACGCCACCCCAACTTGCACGTCGGACGGAGTTCGACCCGCAATTCGGGCAACGTCGGACGAAGATTTCAGATAGCCAGTTCTTCGGTGCCATCACGGCTTGTGGCCGTTGCCGCCGGTGTGATCCACGATCGTCAGCAGCAGCCAGCGCTGGAACTGTTCCGGCTCGCCGTCGAACTGCGCGAGCACCTGCGGATCGGTGCCATCGCTCAGCAGTTTCCACGCCGATTCGCCCTCGGGTTCCAACCGAAAATGCCGCCCGAACGCGAGGAACCGCGCCGTCGGTCGTGTTTCCGACGGCTCGTATTCGATCTCCATCGCCTCGCGGATCAGGCTTGAAACATGGCTCTCAATAAACTCTCGCAAAGCTGCTTTGTCCTCTCTCTCTGCCATCGACTCTCTTCGCCGGTGAATTTTTCCGGCCTGCCGTTGCGGCTCCAGCGCCGATATGCGAAAAGCAGGCGTCTTTGAAGACCGCGGATTGATGTTGTCGAAGGGGCTAGAGAGAACTAGGAGGGGCGCGCGAGCGGTTCGGCGCAATCGCGCGCAGATATGGCAGGATCCCAAGGGCGGTGGGACGATGGATCGAGGATTGGAGGTGGTCCTGCCGCGCTCGGCGGGTTGCGAGCGCAAGTCGAGTGCGACCGGAGAGGACCAGAGCGACTCGCGGACCATTCCGCGCTGTGCCGCCATCTGCTTGAGCCGTAGTCGGCCGGGTCGCAGCAGGGAAGCGTCGCGCGTCCACCAGCCGGAATTCGCCGCGTCCGTCGTTCAGCCACACCTGAACGCGCTCGCGAGTGAAAACGCGCTCCACCACGATGTCGGGTGAGCCGTCGTGGTTGACGTCGAGGGCGGCGATGGCGAGCGATGGGTCGAGAGAACGGAAGACGAGCCGCGAATTGCTCCGGGCGGTAAGGTGAAGCTCGATGACGCGCGTGAATCCGGGAGGAAGTCCGGCGTCGACCAGGACAGCCGCGTCGGGGCGGTTGTCACCGTCCAGGTCCGCGCCCGCCACAGTGGGCCACAGCCGCGGACGGTAGCTCTCGCTCGAGAGCACGCCGCGCAGTCCATCCTGCGCCCAGCCGGGCACGCTCAGGACCAGGGCCGCCAGCACGAGAGTGAGTAAACGCCGCTTCATACAGACCGGGGTCCGCTGACTATATCCGCGCCAGGAGCGCTCCGCAAGACGCCTCGCCAAGCGATTGATTCCGGTTGCGCCTGCGCGCGCGTGAGATCGGATTCGCGCGCACGCCGTTCTAGCCGCTGCGTTTTCCCAGCCGCAACGACTCCCAGCTCGCGTCGGCGGTCCAACCGCCGTCGACCACCAGCGTCTGGCCATTGATGAAGCCGCTCTGCGCCGGGTCAGCAAGAAACGCAACCGCCCGCGCGATATCGTCCGGGCTGGCAAAACGGCCCATGGGAATGCGATTGGTGATGTCCGTGTCGCTGTAAACGCCGCGAGCCTGCTCCACGTCGTCCATCGGCGTCTTGACCCAGCCCGGACAGACGGCGTTGCAGCGCACGCCACGCGCGCCCCATTCGGCCGCGAGCGTGCGCGTCATCCCAACCAGCCCATGCTTGGCTGAGTTGTAGGCGCTGCGATCGGCCACTCCGGCGATTCCCGCGATCGATGCGATATTGACCAGCGATCCGCGCCGCGCTTTCAGCATCGCGGGCGCGAATGCGCGCGCGATGGAAAACGGCGCGACCAGGTTGACCTCGATGATGTGGCGAAAGTCGGCGACAGACGTTTCCTCGGCGGGGCGGATGAAGCTGATCCCGGCGTTGTTCACCACCACGTCCGGCGCACCCAGCTTCTCGATGATCGCCGTGGCGGTTTCGGTGACAAACGCTTCGTCGGTAACGTCGCCGGTGAAGGTGAGGACCTGCGCGCCGAGCTTGCCGAGCGCGGTTGCAACCGCGTCGCACGCCTGAAGGTCCATCAGCGCGATCGAGTAGTGCTTGTCTGCCAGGACTTCGGCTGTGCGGCGTCCGATGCCTTGCGCTCCGCCGGTGATCACCGCAACGGGATTCTTATCTGTGGTCACGCGTCCTCGCTGAGAGTGGATCAGTGACGCAGCGTAACACGCGACTGTTGCTCATTGGCTGCTCCGCAGCATGTGGAGGCCGTAGAGAAGCTGTCCGGCGGTGCGGGCGCGGAGGCGTCCGGAGTAGGTGTCGGAGAGGACCTGCTGGAGGGCGCGCTGGAACGAGACACGGTCGGTGACGCGGGGCAGCGCGCGGACGGCATCGGCCTCGGCGTGGCTGGCCCGATGGTAGTAGCAGAGGTGAGTGCCGCGGACGGCGGCGCTGCCGCAGCGGCGTCCGTTGGGGTGGAAATGCGTGCACCTGGGAGCCGCCATGGCGAGTTCCAAATGAGAACGGGCGAGATCGGACAGGGTGGGGGGTGGGGTGGCGGAATCGATTCCCGAGATTCCCGTTTCTAAAGGACTTACGGCGACAGATCCCTGAGGGACCACCGCGGAATTGTCGGACTGCCGAACTGCCGAATTGGAACAACAACCGTGGGTAGTGCCTGGATTTTCCGATTTGGGACGCATAGATGAGTTCCTGACCCGAACCGGGTGTGGATACGTCCAGCTTAGGAGGGTTTTTCCAAGCGTCAAGCGGAAAGCAGTGCGTTTTCCACAGGTTTATGTCTTAAAGACATAGATTCCGGAGAGTCATTCAAGCCAAAGGAAATAAAGTGAGGCCGTTTTGGGACGCGAGGGCCTAGCTAAGAGAGGCGGAAGCGTGGGACGCTCCGCCCTGCCGGAATTCGTGCACGCCAAATCGGCTAATCGCCGAACCTGCTTCGCTGCTGCTGAATGAGTTGCTCCTTCGGAGGATCATTCCATCCAAACCGAGAATAGAAATCACCCGCACACTCGATGGCGAGTTCGCGTTTTCGTTCTCTGAGTTCCCGCACATCAAAACGCCTCTCAACTCGAACATCCTCATCTCGGCACCAACACGTCTGTTCGACGGCATCCGTATCCCCAAAAACGTCCCGCGGCCATGTCAGCCCTCGACCGTCAACCCGATGCAACTCAAAAGTGATCGCAGTTGCACCATCAAGCACTCCTCGATCAGCGAGACGTGCGGCCAACTCGAATGCCCCCGTCGTAACGTCGAGAATCTCGACAACGTGCACGCGGTTTCCTAGTTGCTGGATCTCATCCAGCGTCCGGTTGTGAACGAATTGACCACTCCGAAAGAGCGTCCAGCGCTCCGTGCGTTTGAGGGTCTTCTCTGAGTGGTCGATCTCGCCCGCGACCCACTCCGTTCCCAATTCCAGTGCATCAGCCGAAAAGTAGGGATATGGATACCAACCTTGAACCAGAACGTACTGGGAGAGCATGAATTCACGGCAGTGCTCAACCGTTTGAAAGCGCGCCTTTCTAAATTGAGAAGGCCGAATCCAAACATGCCAGCGCGGCTTCGACCAGATAGCTTTTAGTAGCTGCGTATCCGGCAATTTCGCCCGTTGGTCGAAGTACTCCTGCGGGTCAGGCCCATCGGCGCTGATGGGCCTCGATGCGACATTGTTCGCCTTCGAGGTCGCATCTAACCAAGTAGGCCGTGGCCCGATTGGTACGACACGCGATACACCGAACAACTCCTCCAGAAGCTTCCGATACTCGTCGGGAGAATCATCGCGCAGGTCGACGCCGTAGGCGCCGGCCAGCGCCGAGGGCAAGGAAGCCTTCCAGTCGCCGCTCCTGAGTACCGGAATGAATTTTCCCTTTCCAACCTCGCTTACGATCTCGCCAGTAATAAGATGTCCCTCGTATCCGGCGCCGCCTTCGCGGTTGTCAAAGCGTCGCTTATATTTCTCGGTGCAAACAACCAAGACGCGATTACTGTGCCGGACTGAGCGCTCCATGAATTCTGGGCTACGCTGGCCCAACTTCAAGTGCGTGGTGTCGATGAGGGCGTCAATGCCGTCTCGCCTCAGGTTTTCGGCAAGCGTAGCCGCCCAATTCTTGTGTTCGGGACTGTCCCACGAATAAGAAATGAAGGCTGTAGGTGTTCGATCAGCCGAATTGCAATCGATCGCGTCGGTACGCGCATTTGTGCCTGAATTTGTGCCTGAGGACGCCGCATCTCGGGCCCTAGTTTGGCCCTCGTCTGTAATTGTGAAGAACCCATGGCCCGACGGGTCGACCAGAAGACCTTCGTTTACGAGTCGAGTCCAGGGAACGCCTAGGAGATGTTCTCGCACCGCGACGTTTTCGACTGTCTTGAATCCTAATGCCAAACCATAAGGGTCGTTTGGCAACAGAAGGTTACCCTTGTGAATCCCTCCCGTGTTTTGCACCTGTGGCGCAATGTGGATCAATCTGCGTAGTAAGAGGAGCGCCTGCTCCGAATGCGAGAGGGCCTTGAGGCCGGCGAGCGTATCTACAACCGAAGAGATTCTGAACGGTTCGGAAGAGGAAGTCATTGCGACATTCTCGGATTGTTTCGAGCCTTTCTCCGTCTTAATCTTAGCCTCGCGTAACCGATTTGCGGCTTCGCGATACAACGCGGTTGAGACTCGTGCACACTCTTGCTTGTACTCTGCCATCACAGCGCTGACATTTGGTCCTTGAATTCCCGGTGGAAATACAAGAGCGGGCGATACGCTCGTCAGGGGACGAATGATCCCCAACATCTCGCTCTCGACAGAGGCGTCAACCAGAATTCCACACGCTTCCAGAGCTTCCAGGTAACTTGCGGTGATTGCGCGTACCCTAGTTCTAAACGCGTGAATTGCCGCCGCGGAGTAGGCAATTGGAACCGCGGCCGTGTTGTGTGTCTGCTGCGCTTTCCAAATCAACTCACGCTTGTGCCTAGCCAACTCGCCGCGAAGAGTGTCGTCCACTTCATCCGCGAGTCCTCGCAGATGATTTCGAAATTCAGCATCAAGCGGCATGGTAGTAGTCTACCGCCCCTGACAGCCGTCCCAGCATTCCAAAACAAGAGCCAAGAGAGGGTCAGGACGGGGCGTCCGCAGCCTCAGGCAGCCGCGGCCGGAGTGGGGAATGCGCGCTTCCACATCCAGCGAAGCGCTCGCCAGCCAGCGAATCCCGACACGAACAGCGTCATTACCCAAAGCAGGAACACCGGCAACCGAAAAGCGACGCCAATCACGAAGTTCGCATAGTGCGAGAGATCGTCGGCCGCGTCGAAGAATGCCGCCGTAACCACTGCCCGCGGGTGCCAGCGAACGTCTACCGGTTGCACCACGGCTTCGGTGCGCAGCGTGACCTCGAGCAACGCCATCTCAACCTGGTGACTCATCATCGCGAGCTGCCCTTGCGTGCGTTCGATGCGTCCGCGAACATCCGCCAGTCGTTCGGCCACAGCGAGCGTGTCTTTGATTGACCCGGCGCGCCGCATGATCTCCAGGTACTGCGCTTCCTCGGCGTGGAAGTTGCGCAGATTCGATTCGAGATCGACGTACTGCCCAGTGTCGTCGCGCGCGTCGTCTTCCTCGCCGCTGACTCGCTCGCTCAATCCGCGAACCTGTCGACGCACTTCGTCGAAGCGGGCGGCGGGAACGCGGATCGCGATCACCGCCTGCCGCGAGTTTGCGGTTTCGTTGGAATAGCGAACCGATTCAACATATCCGCCGAGGCGGTTTGCCACCGCGCGTATGTTCTCCGCGATCGTCGCCGGGTCGCTCGCCACCAGTGTCATGGAGCCTCTGCGAATCATCTTGCGCGGCTCGGCCGGCGCTTGTGGCTCCGCCTGCAGCGTGTCGCCGCCATCCAGCTTGCTTTCAGGCGCTCCCGCGGCAGGGCGATACGAAATGGTGCCGCTTTCGTTCGTCGCAAAGCTGCGTTGCCCCGTCTGGCCTTCGCTGACAGGGACCGCTTCCACCCGGAAGCCTTTGACGGCGCCGTCATAGTCGGCGGGTTGTGCCGTGTAGCGGAAGCTGTAGCCGGATTTGATGCCCTGCGCCAACGGCCTGTCGAGATACGGCGCCAGGTCGGCGAGATTTCGCGGGTAGCCCTCGCCTGGATGCGCCGAGCTGTATGCGGCCGCGGCTGTATTGATCGTTCGTACCGACCCCACCGCCGATGATTCGTTTGCCGCTATCCGCGAACGCAACAGGTTGGGAGTTGACAGAGCGACAACCAAAGCGATGATCGCGGGAATGAGCAGCCAAGTGCCAATCGGGTATTTCTTTACTTCCGGCATGCAACACCTCTCCGTACTGCTGACGGAACGTTCCGCCGCAGAAGATTTGCAAACTAAGACCTGCAAGGAGTCCGGAGGAGGGAAAGCAGACCGACGCGCCACCGACGATCTAGATGGGTGCCCACAACTGCTTTTTGGCAGATGGGCGACTCACAACCTGTGCTCACGAGCAATCGAATCACCAACTGCGTGCACGCAAGCCTGAGGGCGGAAACACAGGAACGCAGTCTCGCGTCGACGCCTCTCTGACAAAAACTTGCCGCCGCACTGACTGAAAGTGTCACTCCGGCAAGATCCGCCCAAAAAAGAAGGCGACCGGGTGCGCGACCCGCCTGGCGCGTCACCGTCAGATGTGACCATCAGCACGGTGCGGCGACCTCCGGCCTTCGATACTACGGAGGCTTCCTCAGGAGACTCTCACTGTGAACATTCGCCGTGCATTCTTATTCAGCTCTGCTTTGCTAGCCCTAGTCGTTTTGGCTGCTGCCGTCCAACCTGCCATGGCTCAGAAAACCCATGCCACCCAGAAGCGCCATGGCGCGATCCCGGCTGGGAAAACCTGTATTGATTGCCACAAGGCGCGGTATGCCGAATGGAAGGCCAGCCCGCATGGCGCGAACGATGTCCAATGCAGCACGTGCCATGGCGAAGTCACGGCCATGACCGTCGCCGCCACCCCGGCGCTGAGCACCTGCGACACCTGTCACGCCGAGCAGGCGAAACAACTGAAAACCGACGAGTTCATGAAGGGCAAGACGTGCATCACCTGTCATCCGCCGCACTCGTTCGTGCCGCACAAGAAGGTGGTCGCCGCAGCAGCTAAGTAAGAGTTTCGCGTCCCCACAATACGAAGGCCGCCGATCACTCGGCGGCCTTTGTCGTGCCACGTTAGCCAAAAGCGGGCGAACCTGGGGCACCCGGCGAACGTCGTTAGTTAGTTTTCGACGCAGCGCGTGTTTCCGGTAGTCGGATTCGTATAGCGATGCTGTCCGGCCGGACACGGCGCGGCCTGTCCTTGTTGCCCGGTTGCACCCGTCTGGCCCGTGGTCCCGGTTTGTCCAGTCTGTCCGGTGGTTCCAGTCTGTCCGGTCTGTCCGGTCTGGCCCTGCTGACCTGACGCGCCGGTGTCGCCCGTTTGTCCCGGTTGCCCGGTCTGGCCTGCTGTTCCGGCCTGTCCGGTGGCCCCAGCGGGACCGGCTGGCCCTGGCGCCGGCGCCGGCGTAGCCGCAGTTTGAGTGCAACCGCCAAGGAACAACATGAGCAACAATGCCATGGAAGCGAATGCGAGTTTCATCGGTAATCCCCCTCGAGACGAGTGATTCATCCCCGGTGAATGACCATCTCACGTGAGGCGGCCGCCAGGCTGTTCAGAATTGCTCAGGCGGAGCTGGCGCCTCTCGCGCGAAGATGGAAGGTCCCACGTTAGCCAAAAGCGGGCGAACGTGGGGCACCCGGCGGGCCTACGCAATCGCGGACGAGGGCGTCCGCGCCACACGCCCGGCACTACACAAATAAGAAGGCCGCCGATCACTCGGCGGCCTTTCTAACCACTAGCCACTAACCACTAGCCACTGTCGTTACGGCGTGTAGAGCAGCACGCCTTCGGTTTTTTCTTCGCCCACCGGACGCCAGAAGAGCTTGTCGCCGTCGAGGTAAACCTCGATGAACGCCGGACGCGTGGTGAACGTTCCCTGGATGAGCGCTTCGGACAGCGGGTCCTCGATGTACTTCTGGAGGGCGCGGCGCAACGGACGTGCTCCGTAGCTCCGGTCGACCAGCGTCTTGGTGAGGATCCACTTCTTGGCCTCGTCCGTGACCGTGATCGTGATCGCCTTCTGCGCCAGGTTCTGGTTCAGCAGGCCGACCATGAGCTCCAGGATCTGGATGAGGTCCTGTTCGGTCAGGGCGTTGAAGATGATCACTTCGTCGAGGCGATTGAGGAACTCGGGGTTGAAGGTGCGTTTGACCTCGTTCTTCACCAGGTCTTCGACCTTGACCGCGATCGTGTCCTTCTCCTCCGACTGGAAGCCCAGCCCGGTGCGCTTTTGCAGGTGCCGCGCGCCGATGTTGGACGTCATGACGAGAATCGTGTTCTTGAAGTCGACGGTGTTGCCGAGGCCGTCGGTGAGCTGTCCGTCTTCAAAAACCTGAAGCAGGATGTTGAAGACGTCCGGGTGCGCCTTCTCGATTTCGTCCAGCAGGACGACCGAGTAGGGCGCGCGCTTGACGCGCTCGGTGAGCTGTCCGCCCTCTTCGTAGCCGACGTATCCCGGAGGCGAACCGATGAGCTTCGAGACCGAGTGCTTCTCCATGAACTCCGACATGTCGAAGCGGATGAGCGATTTTTCCGAGCCGAACAGGAACTGCGCCAGGGTGCGCGCGACTTCCGTTTTACCGACGCCGGTCGGGCCCAGGAACAGGAACGAGCCGATCGGGCGGTTAGGCGACTTCAGTCCTGCGCGCGAGCGCCGGATGGCGCGCGCCAGCGCCGAGATCGCGCGATCCTGCGAGATCACGCGCTTGTGAAGCTCCTCTTCGATGCGGAGCAGCTTCTTGGATTCTTCTTCCTTGATCGAGGCGATGGGAACGCCCGTCCAGCGCGAGACCACGTCTTCGATGTCCTCGCGGTTCACGACGCCGATCGACGACTCGTCCAGGTGATACTTTTCGCGCAGGCCGCGCAGGTTCTCGCGTTCCTTGCGCTCTTCGTCCGAGTAGAAGCGCGCCTTCTCGAACTCGTGGTTCGCGATGGCGTTCTCCATGCGGTGGACGATGAACTTGATCCGCTTCTGGACTTCCGTGATCTCGTCGGGCAGGGAAGTCTGGCGCAGCTTCACGCGCGCGCCGGCTTCGTCGATCAAATCGATCGCCTTGTCCGGGAGGAAACGGTCCGGGATGTAGCGGTTGGAGTGCGCGACGGAGAAGTTGATGGCGTCGTCGGTGTAGGTGACGGCGTGGAACTTCTCGTAGCGGTCCTTGATGCCCATCAGGATCTTGGTGGCGTTCACTTCGTCCGGCGGCGGCACCTTGACCGACTGGAAGCGCCGCTCGAGGGAGCGGTCCTTCTCAATCGACTTGCGGTACTCGCCCGGCGTGGTTGCGCCGATGCACTGGATTTCGCCGCGCGAAAGCGCCGGCTTGAGGATGTTGGCGGCGTCGAGCGACCCTTCGGCCGACCCCGCGCCCACCAGCGTGTGCAGCTCGTCGATGAAGATGATGGCGTTCTGGTTCTCCATCAGCTCCTTCATGATCGTCTTGAGCCGCTCTTCGAATTGTCCGCGATACTTGGTGCCGGCGACGATCAGCGAAAGATCGAGCGCCAGGATGCGCTTCTCCGCCAGGAACGACGGAACTTCGCCGTCGGCGATGCGCTGCGCCAGGCCTTCGACGATGGCCGTCTTGCCGACGCCGGGCTCGCCAATCAGCACCGGGTTGTTCTTGGTGCGGCGGCAGAGGATCTGGACGACGCGCTCCAGTTCCTGTTCGCGCCCGACCAGCGGATCGAGTTGCGAATCCATGGCCGACTGCGTGAGGTCGCGCGAGAACTCCGCCAGCAGGCTCGACTCGCGCGAGCGCTGCGGTTGCTGCTTCTCCTGTGTGCTGCGGGCCAGTTCCTCGCGAATAGTCGAGAGGCGCAGGCCGCGCTCGTGCAGGATCTCGGCGGCGAAGCACTTCTCTTCGCGCAACAGGCCGAGCAGCAGATGTTCGGTGCCGATGTGCTTGTGCGACAGGCGCTCGGCTTCTTCCGCGGCGTACGCCAGCACGCGCTTGCACTCGTTGCTCAGGGGCAGGTCAACCGACGTCGAAACTTTTTCCCGAATCGTAGTGTGGCCTTCGATCTGCTTGCGGATCGATTCGACCGACGCGTGCGAACGCAGGAAACGATTCGTCAGGGCCTTGTCTTCCCGCAGCAAGCCGAGCAAAAGGTGCTCGGTCTCGATGTACGGTGACCCGAACTGGCTCGCTTCGTACCTCGCAAAGAATATGACCCTACGGGCCTTCTCGGTATAGCGTTCGAACATGTTCCCTCTCCGGAAGCTACCGGAAGAACGAGCAGCTTACGCCGCAGGCTCCCAACTCCCGGGTATCTTCCTCTCAGCCCCGCAAACCGTTTGTGTCGCCCTCGCGGGAGACGCCGTGAACTGCGTCTCTACAATCGGTACGCGGTTCCCATCCTGACTGGACTTCTGCCAGGTAAGTACATCAGTTCAGTGGCGGTGACATGTATCTTTGGTCACAACCACACAAAAACCTTCGTTCCTCGTCCGCTGGTGCTCAAGCGGCCGGGAATCATCACCCCGTCAAGCCAACACCGGGCTCGCCGGGGACCCCGAGCGACTCCGGTGCAACTTCCTCTAATCGTGCCTGAGCGAGCCGCAACACGCGATGGCAGCGGCGCGCAAACGCAAGATTGTGGGTGGCAATTAGAGAAGTAAGCCGGTAGTCGCGATGAATCCTGGAAAGCAACTCAAACACCGCCTCGGCCGTACGGCCGTCCAGGTCGCCTGTAGGTTCGTCGGCAAGCAGCAACTGTGGCCGGGTTACCAGCGCACGGGCGACTGCAATTCTTTGCTGCTCCCCACCTGAGAGTTCGCCGGAACGATGATGCGCGCGGTCGAGAAGTCCGACCTCGCGAATCCACGTTCGAGCTTGCTCTTCCGCATCCGGTCTCGCCATCCCCCGCACCAGGAGCGGCATGGCAACGTTTTCGAGAGCCGTGAACTCGGGTAGCAGGTAATGAAACTGCCAAACGTACCCGATCTCGCGATTCCGAAAATCCGCTGCCGCGTCGTCCGAAAGCGTGCAGAGCCGGATTTCCGCGCAGTATACGTCACCTGCGGAAGGCCTATCAAGCAATCCGAGCAGGTGAAGCAGCGTGCTCTTACCCGAGCCCGACTCGCCCACGATGGCGGCCATCTCACCTTGCGCCACGCAGAACGATAGATTCTCAAAGACCGTTAATTCCGACGCGCCAGAGCGATAGCTTTTTTTCAATCGCTCGACGCGCAGAATCTCTTTCTTGTCCATTGGATGCGGTCACGTTCGGCAGCGTCACAAATTTAGCTGCTCTGGCGGCCGGCGGCCCATTTTGGAACAGGCAACCCGCTGCTCTCCTAGAGTACGGATGGCAAATGGCAAATGGCAAATGGCAAAAGCGAGTTGCCAGTTGCCGGTCGTCAGTTGCCAGATAAACGTGAATGGGAGAGCTCGGCAATCGGCGAGAAGCCTTACGGGATCGGATGATCGGGTAATCGGGGAATCGGGTAATCGATTACCGAATTGCCGAAGCGAGGAATTGTGTCAACGGCTGCGGTTAGGTGGACCTGAGCCCGCCGAGGGCGGCGGGACTCCAGCTCGAAAAGTTGCGTGGCCGGCGAGACGCCAGCGGTACCAAAAACGAGCGGGCGAGACGCCGGCGGTACCAAAAACGAGCGGGCGAGTCGCCCACGTCCACACCAGTCGCTATTCGTAGCGGAGCGCTTCGGCTGGGGCGATGCGGGAGGCGGACCAGCTTGGGTAGAGCGTGGCGATGAAGGAGATGCCAATGGAGACTACCGCCACGATCAAGCCGTCGATGGCGCGCGGGGCGAAGGGAACGTAATCGATGCTGTAGACCTCGGGCGAGAGCGAGATGAAGTGGTAGTGGCCGCCGGCCCAGGCGAGCGCGTATCCGACGACGAGGCCGATGGCGGTGCCGACCACGCCGATCAGCATGCCCTGGGCAATGAAAAGGCGACGGATCTGGCGCTTGCGCGTGCCCAGCGACATCAAGACGGCGATGTCGCGCGTCTTCTCCATCACCATCATGATGAGCGAGATCAGGATATTCAGCGCGGCGACAAGGACGATGAGCCCGATGGTGATGAAGGTGACAACGCGCTCGAGGCGCAGCGCGCGGAAGAGCTGGCGGTTCTGCTCCTGCCAGTTGGTGGTCTGGTAGCCGGGACCGGCCGCCTTCTCGATTTCCTTCGCGATTTCGGGGGCGCGGTCGATGTCGTCGACCTTGAATTCGACGACGGAGATGACGTCGCCGAGTCCTTCGACCGATTGCGAGTCGGAGAGACGGATGAAGCCCCAGGACTTGTCGTAGTCGTAGAAACCGGACTCGAAGATCCCGACGACTTTGAAGCTGACGAACTTCGGAGCCAGCGCGAACGGCGTGAGCCCACCACCCTGCGGGCTGGTGACGAGTACGTTCGAACCGATCGAGGCGCCGAGGTCGTCGGCAATGTCTTTGCCGAGGACGATGGGAGGGAGTTCCGGCCGGGCTGGAGCGCTTACCGCGCTCGGGGGCTGCGATGCGCCAGCGGCTTGCGGTTCGAGCGCGGCGGCGGAACCTTGCTTCACGAAGCTGAGCATCTGCGAGACGCGGCGCTCGTCGGCGGGGATGAGTCCCTTCAGGAGCGCGCCGGAAGCGCGCGCGCCGCGCGAGACCAACACCTGGTCGTACATGGCGGGCGCCGCGGCGACGACGTGCGGCTGGTGCTGCATGCGGTCGAGCACGGGACGCCAGTCGGAGATGCCGTCGCCCTGGGTGCGCATGAGCTGGACATGCGCGGTGGCGGCAAGCAGACGCGACTGGAGGTCCTGCCGAAATCCGTTGGTGATAGCGAGGGCGATGATCAGCGACGCGACTCCGGCGGCGACGCCGATAACCGAAATGGTGGTGATGACGCCGATGAGGGCCTGACGCCTTTTGGCGCGCAGGTAGCGGCGCGCGACAAAGAGCTCGAAGGCGGTCAGAGACGGCATCGTGAAAAGCCTAACAGAAGGGCAGGGGGCAGAGGGCAGGGGACAGGGAATTGCCGGACGAAAGCGAAAGAAGACTCTTTCGCCCGCTACGCGGGCTTGGTCGCGCTTCGCATGCTGACCCACGGCTTACGCCGTGGGCTATGGTCTTCCGCCCGCATTCGCGGGCTCAGGATAATTAAGGAACAGCGCGGATGGTCCCAGGTAAGTTGACAGTGATGTTTGTCGCGCAAGCCGATTCGCGGGCTCAGGAGTTTGGAGACGCAGAAGTTACGTCGCAGATCGCTTGGCCGAATAGAGATTCCTCGCTGAGTGTCGTCACGCGTGCATGAGCCCGCCGAGAGCCCTTCGACTGCGCTCGGGACAAGCGGCGGGCCTCCAAGGTCAAGAATCTCGTGGCCGGCGAGACCCTTCGACTTCGCTCAGGACAGGCGCCGGCGCTACCAGAACCGGGTCACCGGTTGAGCTGGCGGAGGACCTGGTTCACGTCGTAGCCGGGCACGCGCTCGCAGGAGCCGGGACGCTGGTAGATGCAGTAGCCGCGCCAGCAGGCCTGCTTCTGGTACTGCGGAGGCAGCAGCGGCTCGAACCCGACGGGCGACGTGATGTAGTTGTAGGCGCGGGTTTCTTGAGGACCCCTCTCGGCGGCGAAGAAGATTGGGACGTCCTGATGAAGGTAGAAGTAGCCGCCGGTGCCGTAGATCCATTCGGCGGTGGCGACGCCGCACACGTCGTTGCGAAGGCTGAGCTCCCGGCCGGCGTGGATGGGGCCGGCGAAGTTGAACCACACATCCTGCTGCATGCCCCAGACGGCCGAAGCAATCGCGGTGACGGCCACGGCACCGAGGACCGGCCGTCGGACGAATCCTGCGACGCGTTGCCAAAGCGGCAAAGCCAGGCCCAGCGCGACCAGGATGCTGAGGATGGGGATCATGGGGAAGATGAAGCGGTAGTCCTTGTGGGCAAAGAGCAGCTGGGTGCCGAGCACGCTCACGGCGATCGAAGCCAGGAACCAGCTGCGGCGGCAGCCGAGCAGCAATACAAAAAGAATGGGACCAACGCGTTTTCCGATTTGCGCGAAGTACCAGTAGAACGGCTCCTTGCCGGAAAGATTGCTGCGGTGATGAAGGATGTTGATGGTGAACGCGTTGATATAGGAAGCGAAGGGGCGCCCCAAGGTGTAGGCATCGACCGTGCCAAAGGCGATGAGGGGAAGAGCGATGCCGACGGCCATCGCGAGCCAGCGGCGCAGGTTCGAACGACAGATCCAAACCGCGGCGACGAAGACGGCGGGCGCAAGTTGAATGTCGAAAGCGGTGGCAAGTCCGAGGAGGAGACCGGATACTGCCGAATTGACGAACTGCCGAACTGCCGAATTGGGGCCGGCGAATTCGTCGCCCGTCGAGGCGCCGGCGAAGTAGCCGAAATACAGGCCGGGCAACAGAGCGTAGGCGGCGACCGTCTCCGTCAGAGCCTGGGAGGAGTAGTGGACGAGTCCCGGCCAAAGGGCGCAGGTCGTTCCGGCGATGATGGCGGCTGATGGGCCGCCGAGGCGCTCTCCCCAGCGGAATCCGAACCAAACACAAGCGAGTGAGAGCAGGCAAAGAACGAAGTCGATGCCGAAGGTGTACCCCAGCGAGCCGTGCCCGAGCCACGCGGAGCCGCGGATGACGACTGACAACAGTTCGGGGAGGACCCAGTTCGTGACTCCGTCGCGGACCTGCCACGGCACCACACCATAGCCGTAGACCAACCTGTGCGCCTGTTCGCGGGCTTGGAATATCTCGTCGGGGTAGTCCGCCGTGGGCAGCGCGAGCGCAACTCCGAGACGAAGCGCGAAGGCGAGCAACAGAATTCCGCCGAGCCACACGCGCCGGCGTTTCCACAAAGAAGACGGCGGTGCGACATCCTCGTCCGCAGGCGCTTGACGCCACGCGCGAAGCACCGACCAGGCAAAGACGATCGATGCCATCGTTACGATCGTATTGACGAGCACAGGACCGAATTCGCGCCACCGGTCCGCGTTCTCCAGGATGGCGGGAACGGCGCATGTCCACGGATTGACGAGGCCGAGCATCGCGATGGGAATGGATGCGCCGAATGTGGCGCCGAGCGCGACGCGCGACCACCTGTCCTTGCGCAGGAAGAGCGGGAAAGCGAGAAACCAAAGGATGGGGATGAAGGCGACAAACCAGCGCGTGCTGTAGGTGCATCCCGCGAAGTTTGTGCTGTAGAGAGAGTAGAAGGCGACGAATGCCGCGCATCCGGTAAGGATGGCGAGCGAGAGCTGCCAAAGTGGCCGCCGCCTGACGATCCGGAGGATGCCGGCCGCCACCGCAAATAGCAGCAAGGGACAGTAAAGAAGAAAGCCATTGCGGCTGACCAGCATCTGCCAGGCGTAGTGCGCGGCGAAGGACAGGCTATTGCGACCGACTCCGCTGAGGTGCTCGCTGCTCGTGTTCCAGGCCGAGCCCGGGTAATGGAAATATTCGGCATGAACCTGCACGAATTTCCAGGATCCGGAGATGAGGTAGTTGAAGACAAGGCTGGCGGCGAGGATGAAGGCGCAGGGAAGAGCGACCGAAGCCAAGTGCCGCCGCAGCCTCGGCTGCCACAGGATGTAAAGACCGAGCGGCGCGATCAACAGCGCCGTCGAATAGTCGGCGCCGAAGGCGAGCGCGAAGGCAAGTCCGGCGGTGCGCATCCAGAGCGGGCGATCGTCGTCGGTGGCGCGGAGCAGTGCGTACAAGCCGATGAACAGCCACGATGCGGGGAAGCTGTGGTTGTTGATGTTGGTGTTGAAAGAGAGGCAGAGCGTGCCGAACGCCAGCATGGAGGTCATCCAGGTTGCGGATGACTCGTCGAGGCCGACCCGGCGAACCGCGTCATAAAAACAGGCGAGGCAGAGAAGAAAGCTGCTGCCGATGATGAGGAGCGTGAGGATCGAATAAGCGGCGGTGCCCGGCCAGAGAACGAATCCCAGAGCGTGAAGCACGGCGTAGCCGCCGGCAAGGATGAAAGAGAGCAGCGGGGGCTTCTCGGAGTAGAAGTGGCCGTCAATGCGGACCTTGTCGATGGTGCCGACGAAGCGCGAGTCGTCGATTTGAACGGTATGGCGCTCGACGATGGACTCGGCGGTTGCGAGGCGGCTGGCCACGTTGTCGTTGATCGAGGGAATCGTCCAAGTGGAAGCGATGAGGAGAGACGCAACGACGATCAGCAGCGCGGGGAGTTGGAACGGGAGGAGCTTAACGCCGAGCAAGGAGAAAGAAGTGGCGGGGACTGACACATCGACCGGAGGGGAGGCGGCCTGGTCTGTCATGATTCGTGCCAAGTGGATCGGGATGAGCCGCCGGGACTATAGCAAAGATGGGGGCGGCACAGAAGTGGTAATCGAGGACATTGCCGAATTGCCGAATTGCCGAACTGAAAAACAAAAGCTCACCACAGAGGGCACGGAGGCTGCACGGGAGTTACTTGATGACGAAGACGACTTTTGACGTTCCCATGTTGTCGAAGCGGTCGTAGGCGCGGACGACGATCACGTGTTCGCCGGAATTGGTGGCGACCGGTCCCTGGTTCCCGCCGCGGGATTGGCTCGTGCCAGGCGGCTGCGGCTCGGGCCTGGGCAGCGGGAGCAGGACGTCGTAATTCTCGGTGCGCGAGTCGGAGATCTGGCCGACGGGATCGACGTACTGCCAGTCGCTGGCGTCGATGGAGAATTCGGCGCGCTTGATCGCCGAGTAGCCGTCGATGGCGCGGAAGGTGAGGTGGATGGCTCCGCCTTCGACGCGAGCGACGATATCGCCGAGGATCGGCGGCGTGCGATCGACCTCGAAGCGCGCGCTTTCCTTCGATCCGGTGAGCGACTCCTGCGGCGAATGCGAGGGCGAATCGGAGGCGATGACGCGGATGGTGTAGCCGCCGTCGGGGAGAAGCCCGGCGTCCCAGGAATAATACTTTTCGGCGATCTTGTCCTTGAGCAGCTTCCACTCGGATTCGTTGTCGCCGCGGTAGTAGAGCGAGTAGAGAAGCGTGTCGTCGTTGTCGTCGTGCGAGGACCAGCGAACGGCGATCGAGTCACGATCCTTGACAGCGGGGATGGGAACGTCGAAGCGAACCTGCGTCTGCTGCGACGGGCCGATCTGCACCTGCTGCACCTGCTGCGGCTGGATGATGGGGTTGAAACGCGCGCCGGGCTGGACGTAGACGTCCTCGACGACGGGCGCGATGTTCTTGCTGAGATAGTTCACCGAGACGCTGTCGAGCGACGGCGCAGGATTACCCGCGTGAAGCACGGCGCGCCACTGGAGGAAGCGTCCGGGAGGCACGTTGAGCGGGACGTCCTGCCGCCAGTCGACCTTCGACCAGGTACTCCAGTTGCGATCGGGATTGTCGACGTTGCCGCTGCGAGCGAGCAGATCGAAGTTGCCGCGTCCACGTACCTCGACGCGTCCCCACTTCGAGAAGATGTGGGCGTCGAAGACGTCGGAGTCGTAGGTTCCCTCGGCCTGCGGCGCTCCGGCGAGAAGGAATATCTTGCCGAGATTGCTGGTGGAGCAGTAGAGGCCGCCGTTGGGCGCGGGAGCGAAAGCTGTGATCTGGCTGGCGCTGGCCTTGAGCAAGTCGGCGTAATCGCCGTTGGGCGCGAGCGTGAACACGTGCCCGCGATTGCCGGTTCCGGCAAGGAGTTGGCCAGTGCGGTCGAAGCCGAGCGTGTAGACGATGTCGTCCTTGGCGGTCCAGATGCGGCGCGGCTCGCCGTCGGGAACGATCATGTAGACGTCGGAGCCGCCGCTGCTGGAAGCGGTTCCGGAGAAGCTCTGGATGGACAGAGGCGGCGTAGCCGGCGCGTTAGCCTGGACTACGAGAGATCCCGTCGAAGAGAAATTCGGGGTGATGAGCGGCACGGAGCCGGGCTGCGGGTGCTTCTCGCCGACACCGGCAGCGAAGATGTTGCCGGAGGCGTCCACCGCAAGCGTGGTGATTTCTTTTTTCGGAGCGCTGTAGAGCACGAAGCCTTCGCCGGCAGGCGAGATGCGATAGATCAGACCGGAGCCGTCGGATCCGGCGATGACGTTGCCCTGCTTGTCGAAGGCGAGCGAGCGGATGTGCGCTTCGTCGGACTTGAAGAAGAGCGAACCCTGCCCGCCGGGGGCGACGCGGAAGATCTCGCCGTGATCGCCGGTGGCGACGTAGAGCTGGCCCTTGGGATCGATCTCAAGCGCCCAGATGTACTTGGTCTTCGGATCGTAATAGACCGAGGAGGAGTAGGACTCGTCGACGGGCGTTTTCGCGGCTTCGGAGTTCTGCTCAGACGCATTCGTGGCGGCGGGCTGGGGAGCTTCGGCCTTGGGCGCGGCAGGCTTTGCGGCGCCAGCCGGCTTCTGCTCGATCTTGTAGACCTTGCCGTCAGGCGAGGTGGCGGCGTAGAGCGCGCCATGTCCGTCGGAGACGATGGCCTGCACCTGGAGTTCGGTGGGCTGGAAGATGATGGTGGCCTTGCCGTCGGGCGTGACGCGATAGACGCGCGCAGGCGCGCCAGCGGCGACGTAGACGTTGCCTTGCGCGTCGGAGGTCATATCCCAGATGTAGGTCGAGGGCGTGGTGACGAGCGGCTTGAAGCTGGGCGCGAGATCGAGCGTGCCGTTCGAACGGATGGCGACACCCTTGGCGGTGCCCTTTTCGAATTCGTCGAACTTGGTCTGGGTCCAGAGCTCGGTGCCCTGGGCGACGGCAAAGGTGCTCGCGAGGAGCGCGAACGCAAGCGTCCGCAGAAGTCGGATGGTCATAGGCGTACAGGTAATTATCGCACCAAGGGCAGAGGGCAGGGGACAGAGGGCAGAAAAGCGAAAGCCCGTCGGGGGCGGCGGCCTTACAAAGTTCGCCGGGCGAGGACGCCCGGCGCTACAAAATCACTTAATCGTAACGGTGAGGATCTGGGCGCCGGAGACGACGTAATCGAGCGGCGTGGAAGCCTCGTTCACGGCAGACTCGGCGCTGACGATCATGTCCTGCGTGTTGCGCATGCCGTCCATGACGTTCATGACGGACATGGGAAGCGCGGGCATGACCTTGTCTTCGACCATGGCCGACGGATTCTGCTCGAGCAGCGAGACGTAGAGCCGGTTGTTGGCGTGCTCATTATTCAGCAACGCGATGGTGGAGCCGAGGTCGAGGCGCGAGCCGCCGGGCATGGTGGGACGCATGCGGTCGAGCGTGGTGCCGTCGCTGATGAGAATGTGGAGCTGTCCGTGGGGCGTCGAGGTCGGGATGCGGATCGGCACCTGGCGCACGATAGGCTCGCCGCGATAGGGGCGAAGCACGGTCTCGATGACGATCTCGTCCCCGGGACGCGCTTCGGTGATATCGGTGCGAGCGTTTTCCAGCCGCGCAGTGCGGCGGTCACGCACGAGATCGAAGTCGAGCTGCACGCCGGTGATCTTGGGGCTGACGTACGGGTTGTCGAAGATGCGTCCGAAGCGCTCGCCGACGTTCAATGCAACGGCAAAGCCGGTAGGAACATTGCTGTCGATGGGCGCGAACATGTTCTGCAGGTTGACGTCGGTGTAGCCGTCGACGGCGATCTTGCCCTGCATGCGGTAGGTAGTCTCTTCGCCGTATTCGTTGACGCCCTGGAGCGCGTTGAACACGGTCGCCATCATGGCGACGGGTGTCAGCTTGGCGTTCTTCAGGACTTCGTAGTGGAACGTCTTCGGGCGGATTCCGCCGTGCACGGTGAGCGTGACCGGAATCATTTCAGGCGTGCGATCGAAGCGTCCGAGGATGCCGGTGTGGCGGTCCTGAACCCACGCGCCGATGGGCTCCGTAGCGTTCACGATCTTGAAAGCGTTGAGCGGCGAAGGCAGCGTGGCGAGCACGTTGGCCTTGGTCATCGGAAGATCCACGCCGCCGTACTGCAGGATGGGGTGGCCGCAGGCGAGCAGGTGATCGGCGTCGATGTAAGTGACGGTGCAGGTGGCGGCAATGTCCATGTCGCCGCGGACGAGAATGGCGCTGATGGCGGAGCCGGGCACGACCGGGTCAGGCTGCTTTTCGTCGGAGACGCCGCCGATGCCCATGACCGGCACGACGCCGGCGGAGGCGAACTGCGACGCGAAGCGACGAACCGCGTCTTCGGAAAAGCCGGTAAAGACCAGCGGCGTCTCGATGGGCTTCATCAAGTTCTGGAACGACTGCACATCGGAACCGGGTGCGGCGGAGGTCGCAGCGCTCGAAGTCGCTTGCCGCAGCGTGGACGAACCGGAGCCGGCGGAATACGTCGCGGGCCTGGTCGTGTCCATGCTGTTGATTTCGAGCATGTCGGCGATTGGCGTCACGCCGGCGATCGGCTCCTTCGACATCTGGCCGATGCGATAGGAGAGCGCGCCGATGAGTTTGCCGTCGATGTAAACCGGGCTTCCGCTCATGCCCGCAACTACGCCGGTGTAGTCGGGTTTGGTGCCAAGCAGGCGGATGAGGATCAGGTCGCCCTTCGGTCCATTCTGGTCCTTGAGCACGCCGAGCACTTCGAGATCCATGGGCTCGGGCTTGGTGCCCTGGAAGACGGTGTAAGCGACACCCTTCATGCCGGGCTTGATCTGGTCCACGGTCATGATGGGAGTCGAAAGCTTGCTCTGGACGGGCGTTTGCGCCGGCGCCGATGTTTTGGACGCGGTTTGAGCAAAGCTGGAGAACGACACGATGAGGAGAGCGGCGAGCAGAGTTACAACTTTTTTCATACAGCGAACGTGGCGCCCAGGAGAAGAAATCCGCAGGTGAGCAAGAAAGCGTCGAAGGCGCGGAACGTGCATCTATACTAGCATGAGACTCTGATCCGAGAGACAGCCGATGTTGTCCAAAAAACTCTTAGTTCCCCAAGATTCTTCGGGCATGCGCCGACGGATTGCGCGCATCGCGGTCGTGACGATCGCGATGCTGATGTTCGCGGCAACGATTGCCCTGGCAGTTCCGCAAAGCTCACAGACCCAGACCCCGCAGACGTCGTCGCCGCAGCAGCAGAAGCCGGGAACCCCCGGCGAAGCCGGCGGCCCGACGGGCGACATGGGTCCGATCGCAATCCCTAAGAAGCCGGCCGACAATACTCCTCCTCCGCCTCCGGCGCGCAAGCCGCAGCAGGAGAAGCTGCCCCAGTACACGATCACAACCGACGTGCCTTTGGTGAACGTGGACGTGCTGGTCTCAACCAAAGATGGGCAGTTCATTCCCGGGCTGAAGAAGGACAATTTCAAGGTCTTCGAAGACGGCGTGGAGCAGAAGGTCACGAACTTCACGCAGCAAGAGGCGCCGATCACGGCGGTGATGCTGGTGGAGTTCGCATCCACCAACTATTACTTCATGATGGACGCGCTGAATGCCGGCTACAACTTCGCGAACACGCTGAAGAAGGACGACTGGGCCGCGCTTATCGCGTTCGACATGAAGCCGGAAATCCTGGTGGACTTCACGCAGGACAAGCGCGCGATCTTTGCCGGGCTGAACCGCTTGCGCATCCCGGGATTCAGCGAGACGTGCGTGTTCGACGCGCTCTATGACACGCTCGACCGCGTGGACGGCATCGAAGGCCGCAAGTACGTGATCCTGATCGCCACCGGATACGATTCGTTCAGCAAGATCACCTACGACACCATTCTTAAGAAGGTGAAGGCCACGCCGAACACCGTGATCTATTCGGTCGGCATTGGACAGGCGCTGCTCCAGTACCTCGACGCGCAGGGCGGACTCGGCTCCATTCGGCGGCTGGATTACCTCCAGGCGCAGAACGAGCTGACGACGTTCTCCAGGCTGACCGGCGGCAAGGCGTACTTCCCGCGCTTCGAAGGCGAGCTGCCGGAGATCTTCGCCGACATCGGCAACTCCATCCGCAACGAGTACGCGCTGGCGTATCACCCGACGAATCCCAAGCTCGACGGGTCGTATCGCAAGCTGAAGGTGGAACTCATCGGTCCCGATGGGACGCCGCTCAAGATGCGCGACCAGAAGGGCAAGGAAGTGAAGTACCAGGTGATCGCGCGCGAAGGCTACACCGCGAAGCACGTGGTGGATTAGAAGAAGCTATCAGCTATCAGTAACAAAGATCGAGGCGCCAAGAGGCGCCTCGTTTTGCTTTGGCTCCAGGCGCTTTCGCGCGAAAGACGAAAAGCCCCACGTTAGCCAAAAGAAGGCGAACGTGGGGCACAGATGATGCCTAGAGCTTTGGCAGGATTTCGCGCAAGGCCCACTGGATGCGGTTGACGGAATCCTCGATGGCGCCCATTTCGCGAGCTTGTTGGGGCGCGTAAGCGGAAGCCGAGATGACTTGGAGCGCGTTGCGGATGTGATGGTTCATGAGCGCGATCGTCTCCAGCCGGCGGGCGAACTGCTTCCGGCGCGTGTGCGCGTAGAGAAAGAAGAGGCCGGCGATGATGAGACTGGTGGCCATGTCGGAGATGGCGAAGATGGCGCGCCGGGATTCGCCCTCGCGAACGAGAAGGACATCGAGGCCGAAGCTGACGAGGAAGACCAGCGCGGCGAATCCGATGGTCAGGAAAACCAGCTTGGTGGTGGAAACGCCGAGCCACATGCGCGCGCTCGCGGTTTCGAGCTCGCGGGTGTGGTCGATGACGTCGGCGGAGGTGGCCTGGCTGGCGGGAGAAACGGCGTGGCGATGCGCGGTCACGGCTGTGGTTATTTTAGCGCGAAAAGGACAGGCTGCCGGATTGGATCAAGAATCGCGTTGAAAAGGTGTGAGCCGCAGTGTGGCGAAGAACATTCGCGGGGTCCTTCGGCGGCTGAAGCCGCCTCAGGATGACACGAGTGAAGAGCATTTACTGAAGCGGGGCGCATCTTGCGAATGGGTAGGGCGCCTTCGGTCGATGGGGCGTTCGGGATGTTGGTTGGAACGCAGATGATATGCTGCGCGGATGAGCCCGCTCGCGTACAGCATCCTGCTCGGCTTATCGGCCGCCGGCGCCAACCTGTTTGGCGGCGCGGTGATCGTGCAGAAGAGCTGGGATCGGCGTTTCCTGCGCTACTTCGTGGCGCTGGGCGCGGGATTCATGCTGGCGACGGCGCTGATGGAGATGGTGCCGGAGAGCCTGGCGCTGCGCGGCCGGAGCGCCGGCCTGTACGTGCTGATCGGATACCTGCTGGTCCACTTCTTCGAGCACACGCTCAGCCCTCACTTTCACTACGGCGAAGAAACGCATAACGATGAGTTCATGCACACGCACACCAGCGTGTCGATTCTCGTCGGGCTGCTCATACACACTTTTTTCGACGGCATCGCGATCACATCCGGCTTCCTGGTTTCGACGTGGTTGGGCTGGGTGATCTTCCTGGCGATCTTCCTGCACAAGATTCCCGAAGGCTTCACGGTGGCGTCGGTGATGCTGGCGTCGGGACGCAGCCGGATGGTGGCGTGGGGATCGTCGGTGCTACTCGGATTGGCGACGCTGCTGGGCGTCCTGACGGTGGCGGTGGCGCAGCAGTCGGTGGCGATCGGGCTGCCGTTGTCGGCGGGGGTGACGATCTACGTCGCCGCGTCCGACCTGATCCCCGAGGTCAACAAGGAGCCGGGGGTGAAGATGGCGCTGATCGTGTTCCTCGGCGTCGGCGCGCTGTTCGTTCTCGATCATTTCTTCCACGTCCACTAAAGAGGTAACGCTGCGCGATTCCGGACGGCTGAGTCCCCGAAACGGGCAAAGCCGTGGTTTTCCGCAGGAGCCGGGCACGGCGGATCAATAACTTAGGCGGGAAGAAATGGCCGTCGTCGTGCTGAAGACTGGGCGGGCTACGTGTCTCCAAATAGAGAAGAGCTGGGGGAGGCGTATGGCGAAAAATGAGCGGGTCCGCGAACACATGACCGGCGTTCCGCCGGAGCAGTACTTCCAGGTACGGCAGAGCGCTGGCTGGAAGCTGATCGCGGTGGAATGGGAGCGAGTCTCCGGCGAGGAGCGATCCACCACGACCGAAGAGGTGCCGTTCGGCTTGAAGGTGGCGGCCGATTGCGTGCACCTGCAGTACGAGCCGGGAGAGATGGCTGTCCTGATGCTGATGATGGAGCTCATCATCCAGGAGTTCGCGTTCGGGCGGATCGCAGCCGAATTGAACCAGCAGGGATATCGGACGCGCGGCGGCGGGATGTGGAACGAAGTCGCGGTGTTCAACCTGCTGCCGAGGCTGATCGAGGTCGGTCCGCACATGTTCTCCAGCAACGAGTGGGTTGTGCGGAGAGAGAAGCTGCAGAAGTTGATGCGGTGACCCAATTGAGCCATTTGCAATTGAGCCATTGAGCCAATGTTCTTGCTTTGTATTGACTCAATGGCTCAATTACTCAATAGCTCAATCTTTTTATCCGCTGTGGCGGATGTGCATGACGTCGCCGTCCTGCACGATGTAGTCCTTGCCTTCGAGCCGCAGCGTGCCCTTGCCGCGCGCGTTAGCCTCGGATCCCGCTTCCAGTAGCTTGTCCCAGTGGATGGTCTCGGCGCGAATGAAGTGATGTTCCAGGTCCGAGTGAATCGCGCCGGCGGCGTTGACGGCGCGCATGTTGCGCTCGATGGTCCAGGCTCGGCACTCGTCTTCGCCTACCGTGAAGAACGAAATCAGGCCGAGCAGTTCGTAAGTTTTGCGGATCAGGCGAACCAGACCCGACTCCTTGAGTCCGTAGCTGCCGAGGAATTCGGCGGCATCGGCGTCGTCCATTTCGGCGAGTTCGGCCTCGACCTTGGCGCAAACCGCGATGACGCCCGCATTAGGCCGCGAGGCGAGTTCGTCGATATGAAACTTCTTCGGCGCTTCTTCCAGCTCTGCGTCGAGGTTGGTGCTCTCGTTGACGTTCAGCACATAAAGCATGGGCTTCTCGCTGAGGAAACGGAAGCCGCGCACGCGCTTCTTGTCGTCCGGCGTCATCGGCATTTCGCGTAGAGGCTTTTCAGATTCAAGATGCGCCTTGGAACGAAGCAGGAGCTCGTGTTCCTTCTCGAGGTCCGGCGTCTTCATCTTCTTCAGGTCTTTTTGCAGGCGCTCAAGGCGTTTCTCGATCTGGCCAAGGTCGGAGACGATGAGGTCGAACTCGAGGTTCTGCGCGTCGCGCAGCGGGTTGACCTCGCCGATATGCGCGACGGCGGGATCGTCGAAGGCGCGAAGGACGTGGGCGAGGGCGTCGACGTCGCGGATGTTAGCGGTGATGGATTCGGCGAGCGCTTCGCCCTTGGCTTCGCCGGCAACGGCATTGCGCGCGGGAATCGCAGCGACGTCCACATAGTCCACCGTGGCGTGCATCAGCTTCTTGGGGTTGTAGAGCGCGGCAAGACGGTCGAGGCGGTCGTCGGGAACGCGCGCCACACCGACGTGCGACTCGCGCGAGCCACCGCGGTCGGCGACGTGTGCCTTCGTCAACATGCGGAAGAGCGAAGACTTGCCAACTTGAGGGAGACCTACGATTCCAGTTTTCATAAGAAGAGCTGTCAGCTATCAGCCGTCAGCAGTCAGTAAGAACTCTTCATAATAAATGGAGGGAGGTATGAACGGTGCATGGCGCAGCTTCTTCCGCGAGAAGGGTCAAAACTGATAGCTGAAGGCTGAGCGCTATTCTCTTGCGACTAGCAGCAGCGTGGCGAGGCCGAGGAGCAGCACGCCGCCCTCGAGGCCCGTCGAGACGGTGTGGAGACGGTCGAACTCGACGCGGCGAGGGTCTGACGTGGAGGCGGTATCGATGACGCCGATATCGCGGTGCAGGCGCTGCATGGTGCGGGTGACGCCGAACTGCGAAATCAGCGTGAGGCCGAGCGCAATGGTGATCAGAATATTGCGCGACATGCCATGCTGCACGCCGGGAGTGTTCAGCGCGTCGAGCGTGGAGGCGATGAGAAAAACCAGGGCGCTGACGATGCCGATCCAGTGAAGAACCGCGAGAGAGCGCTGCACGACGGCGCCGGCCAACTCGCGCGACGGCAGAATCGCGAACAACGCGGGCGCCATCACGAACGCGAAGAAGAGGATGCCGCCGAACCATGCGACGAGAGATAAGAGCATTAAGAAGCGCGCAATCATGACAGGCAAGGATAAAGCAGCGTCGCGCCGGCAGTCTTATAAAAGAGTTCCCGCTGGGATGGATGGCGTGTAGAATTCCCGGCCAATCGAAGGGCAATGGGGTCTTCACAAAACAACCGGAGGGATGAGATGAGGAAGACGATTTTGTTGATGTGCGTCCTGCTGCTGGCGAGCGTGGTTGCGCTGGGGCAGGGCATGAGCGTTTCCACACCGGCGGACCAGAAGTTCGGACCGCTGCCGAATTTCCCAAGTTGCGCCAAGGGCGCGGTGCTGCACGGCGACCCCGGCAGCGACCAGGGCGCGGTGCTGATGGCGAAGGCCACCGCGGGATGCAAGATCCCCTGGCATTGGCACACGGCCAACGAACAACTCGGGATCGTTTCCGGCACGACCACGATGCAGGAGAAGGACGGACAGCCGAAGTCCATGGCGGCTGGGTCGTATGTCTTCATGCCGGGCAAACACCAGCACGAATTCATCTGCAAGACGGCGTGCGCGCTGTTCGTAGCCACCGATGGGAAGTTCGACATCCACTACGTGGACGCGAGCGGGAAAGAGATCTCGCTGGCGGACGCGACCAAGAGCGGCAAAGCCGGCGGAGCGATGAAGAGCGGAGAGAAGAAGGCGGCTCCGAAGAAGTAGATCCGCCTTCACGAGACACGAAGGCACGAAGTCGAAAGGCTTCGTGCCTTTTACTTTTGCCCGGGGGAGCCTGCAAGCAGCCTCGTAAGTCGTGGAGGGTAGGGATCCTTCGTCGGTCGCGGCGACCTCCTCAGGATGACAAAAAAAGGACGGTTGTTCTAAACGGGTACGGGGACGGAATCGACGATGTCGCGCAGGATCTGTTCCGATTGCTCGGAGCGCTTGAGGGTCGAAGAATACCGGCCGCTGACGACGACGCGGTGCGCGAAGACAGGGATGGCGAGTGACTTGAAGTCGTCGGGCGTGGCGAAGCGGCGTCCGGCGAGGAAAGCCATAGCCTGGGCGGCGCGGAAGAGCATGAGCGAGCCGCGCGGCGAAACGCCGAGCGAGAGATAGTCGGACTCGCGGGTGCGCCGCACGATTTCCAGCGCGTAGTCGACAAGGGATTCATCGACGGTGATCTGCGTGACTTCTTCCTGGAGCGCGAGCACGTCGGCGCCGGTCAGGACCGGACGGACGTCGTCGAGACGGGCGGCTCCGGCCTCGGCGCGCAGGATTTCGCGTTCGCTCTCAGCGCCGGGATATCCCATGCGGACACGGAGCAGGAAGCGGTCCATCTGCGATTCGGGCAGCGGATAGGTGCCGTGGTGCTCGACGGGGTTCTGCGTGGCGATCACGATGAACGGCTGCGGCAGAGGATGCGAGTGCGCATCCACTGTGACCTGGCCCTCGTTCATGGCTTCGAGCAGAGCCGACTGCGTCTTGGGCGTGGTGCGGTTGATCTCGTCGGCGAGGAGCACGTTGGTGAAGACCGGTCCCGGCTTGAACTCGAACTTCTGCTCGATGGCGGAATAGATCGAGATGCCGAGCACGTCCGACGGAAGCATGTCGGAGGTGAACTGGATGCGCTGGAAGGTGCAATCGATGGCACGCGCGGTCGCCTGCGCCAGCGTCGTCTTGCCCACGCCGGGAACGCCTTCGATGAGCAGATGTCCCTTGGCGAATACGGCCACCAGAGCCAGGCGGACGACGTCGTTCTTTCCCCGGATGATGGAATGCAGGGCGGCTTCCAGGCTGGCAGCCCGCTGGGACACTTGCGCTGGGGCAGGGTTCATGTGAGTGGGCATTTTACTTCAAGCTAATGCTTCGCCGATTGGTGATTTGCGATTTATGACTTGTGATTAAAGACGGCTGTTGACGACGACGGTTTCGAAATCGCGAATCACAAATCAGCAATCGCAAATGGCCTAGATCATGTCCATCGTTCTTCCCGTGAGCCGTTGAATCCGTTCCGCGATCGGAGGATGGGTGCTGAAAAGACTGGCGAACGTCAGGCCGCCCATCCCGAGAAACGGTTGCACGATGAACAGATGCGCGGTACTGGGAGCGGCCTGCATCGGCAGGCGCTTCGACCAGCCGTCGAGCTTCTTGAGCGCGCGAGCAAGCGCGAAGGGATTGCCGGTAAAGTTCGCACCGGTCGCATCGGCTTCGTACTCACGCGAGCGCGAGATGGCAAGCTGGATGAGCATGGCAGCGAAGGGCGCCAGGATCAGCATGGCCAGGGCGGTGAATGGGCCGCCGCCGCGGTCGCGATCGCTGCCGCGTCCGCCAAATCCGCCGAACAACTCCGCGTAGTAGATCATCCGCGCGAGCATGGTGATGGCGGCGGCGAGAGTGGCGGCGATGCTGCTGATCAGGATGTCGCGGTTGCGAACGTGGCCAAGCTCATGCGCAAGCACGCCTTCCAGTTCCTCGTCGTCGAGCAGGTCGAGGATTCCCTGCGTGACGGCGACGGCCGCGTGCTCCGGATTGCGCCCGGTGGCGAACGCGTTCGGCGACTCGCTGGGCAGAACATAGATGCGCGGCATCGGCAGGCCGACGCGCTGCGTGAGATTCTCGACTACGCGGTAGACGCGCGGCAACTCCTCGCGCGTGACCGGGCGCGCGCCGTTCATCTTCAGCGCGATCGTGTCGGACCAGAAGTACGAGACGAAATTCATCACCACCGCGACGCCGAGGGCGAGGATGAGGCCCCGCTGTCCGTAGGTGATGTCGCCGATGAAGAGCAGCAGCAGCGACATTGCCGTCAGCAGCAGTGCGGTCTTGAACCAGTTGTGCATACGATGAGTATACGAAGCTGAGGTTTCTTAAGTTCAGCTTCTGCCTATCAGATGCCCAGGCAGAGAAGAAGATGCGAATGCGTAAGGCTAAGGGATGGAGCGAGTTAGGCGGGAGTTGAGGCCGGCGAGGACGCCGGCCCTCCGTTTATGCGGCGCGGCGGCGCGGGCGATCGCCTTCCAGGGAAGTCTGCCGGCTCCAGTCGGTCATGCCGGCAACGCCCGTCATACCGATTGCCTGGCTGCGGAAGAACCATGCCTGCGGGTCGGAACGGAACATCAGGATGGTCGGCAACATCCCGGTGGTGGCAGCGAGTCCGGCTTCGATCTTGCCGTGCGTTTGGAAGCTGATGGTATCGGTGATGCCGGCCGGGAAGTCGGTCATAAGCAAGGTGCCGAGTTCGGCGGCGCCGCAGCAGAGCGAAGCGACCGCAGCGCGCTTGTGATTCTTCCAGAAGAGAAGGGCGCCAAGAAAGAAGCCGCCGGCAACGGCGTAGTCGATGAAGCCGTGAACGCGCGGCGAGATGACTTTGGGCATGCGACGAGTGACGGTTCTAACTCCGGTTTCCAGAATGGCCATGATTCCCCCCAAAAAGAAAAGATGCGGCGAAGGCGCGGAGGGTGTGCTTGGCACTGCCGAACTGCAGAATTGCAGAATTGCAGAACTGCCGAATTGAAAAGCAAAAGCCCCACGTTAGCCAAACGAAGGCGAACGTGGGGCACCACGCTACTTAAACGTTCTGCGTCTTTGCGGCCGGAGCGCCACGTTTGAGGGCGCGGGCGATGGTGACGTCGAGCGCCGCCTTCGCCTTGGCGTATTCGGCTTCGGAGATGCGTTCTTCCTGGCGGTCGACTTCGAGCTGGAAGAGCTCTTCTTTCAGCGCTTCGAGCAGCAGCCCGGACCGGCCATTGGAAGCTGCTGCCGGTCGAGCGGCAGCACGCGGGGCTGGAGCAACGTGCGCGGCGACAGCTTCGCCTTCGGCGGCTATAGGAGGACGTTTGCTGAGCACGTAGAACGCGCCGGCGATCATCGCGACAGCAAGCGCGCCGAGGATGTACCAGCGGTACTTGTGAAGCGGATCGGGCGCCTCGATCGGCGGACCGAGTCCACCGCCGGGACGGTTGTCGGCGGCAGCGCCTCCGCCTTCGCCCGCCTGCTCGTTCTCCGCAGGGAAGGCGCCAGTTCCGGAGATCTTAAAAGCAAGTGAGTCACCGACTTTGACGGCCGAAGAAACCATCGTAGTCGCGCCAGGGTCGCCCTGGTCACCCATCGACTGGAACCGCGCCGGGTCGCCGGGCGTGAACTGCATCGACTTCAGCACCATCACGACGAAGTGCTCCATCGGATAGAGGATCTTTTCCGTCAGCGAAGCCTCGCCGGTGTACGGCAGGTGATAGCTCACCTGGAAACGCGTCTCGCCGGGACGAAGCGGGAACAGGAAGAAGTAATGGTTCTTTTCGCTGGGCGCAGGCACGGGCGAGGCGCTGACCGGCAGGCCGTTGCCGCTGATGGCTTCGCCGCCGTCGATGTGCGCGCCGTCGGGAAGAATGATGTTGAAGGGCTGGTCGTTCATCAGCGTGCGCGGCGGATTGGACGCGTTCTTGACCGCGTAAAGTTCGGTGACCTGAAGCTGATTGCCCTCTGCCTGAAGGCGCATGACCTGCACGGTGGCGCTGAGGTTGTCGATCTTCTTCGCGGCATCGAAGACGTCGACGTCGGCGGTGCTGCGGCCGGGAGGCACCTGCGCGTGATACGTCACGCCCTGGTGGATGACGCGCACCAGGTGCGGCGAGCTCTGGTCCACATCCTTGAAGCTGAACTTACCGGTTGAGTCGGTCTTGGTGCGTCCCGCTTCGTCCATGCCCTGTCCGAGCTTGAGGAGAACGATCTCATCGCCGCCGGAGGGCTTGTTCGACGTCTTGTTGGTGACGGTGCCGGTGATGTTCTGTGCGCCGGCGAATGCGCTCAACAAAAGAAGAGCGATCAGGGCGAGAGTGATTCTGCGATAAGACAAGAATTGAGTCATTGAGTTATTAGTCATTGAGCCAATCAAAACAAGTCCTGGATTCGAGCGCTTGCGTGAATTGAATTGGCTCACTGACTCAATCACTCAATAGCTCAATGGCTTTACGCCTGGTACAACTCGTGCAATTCTTCGCTTTCGAGCTGCTCGATCTCGGCGAGGACGGCGACGGCTTCGTCTTCCAGGGCTGCGTGCATCGACTGGAAATCGACGTCGGGCACTTTGCCGGCCTTGTAATCGAAGTTGAGGTCGCGCAGGTTCTCGTAGACCATTTCCTTGCGCTCGCGCAGATACTCGAGGCGGCTCTTATTGCGGCCCACCGTGTCGTTGTCGCGCAGATAGAAAACGTAAACGCCAACGGCGATCGTAAAGCAGACGCAGATAGCGACAATGATCGGGTCATTCATACTTCGGTCTCCTCGCGCGCCTGCTTGCGCAATGCGCCGATGTCGGCTCCGCGAAGTTCGGCGGCAGCAACGGCCACGCCGGCAGCCCCATCGGGACGCTCCCTCCAGCGGTGCACGAACCACACCGTGAACCAGGTGGCGAGCAGCAGCGCGGCGAACGGCATGATCCATGCCACCAGGTTGAAGCCGTGTGTGGTGGGCGCGGCTAGCACGGTGGCGCCATACTTCTGCACGAACTGATCGAGCACCTGCTGGTCGCCCAGGCGGCTGTTGAGCGCTTGCTGAAGCTCGTCGCGCATTTTGTCGGACGCGGTGCAGCCCACGTGGTTGCACTCGAGCAGCACCTGGTTGCAACCGCAGGTGCACATCATGCGATGCCCAAGATCGTTGAAGCGGGCATGATTGGTGTCGGTTGGGGCGAGCGTCAATAGCATGACGGTCACGACCGCAAGTACCGCCCACGTCTTCCGCCCGCGTGACGAAAGTGCCTGCTGAAGGCTGACTGCGGATTGCTTCTTCATTAGTCTGCCTCCGCGCCGACGGCGACGCGACTGCCGACTGGGGCAGGCTGTCGCGCGGTCGAGAGATTCGGCACCAGCGCAAAGGCTGTGCCGAGCACCACGATCCAAACTCCGATCCAGATCCACATCACCAGCGGGTTGATGCGCGCCTTGATGATGGGCTGGTTGGTGTCGGGATTGAGCCCGGCGTAGATCAAGTAGAGGTCTTCCTCGGGCGTCGAGTGGTTGGCAACCATGGTCTGAGGCGTCTGGCTGGCCTTGTAGAAGCGGCGCTCGGGGAACATGGTGGTGACGAACTTGCCGTTGCGGAAGACGTCGATGATGGCCGATTCGGAGCCGTAGTTCGGGTTGTCGTCCTGCGTGTAGGACTTGCAGACCAGGGTGTAGTGGCCGATCTGCATCGATTGGCCGTTGCCGAGCTCCTGCTCCTTGTCCTGGTTAAACGCCAACCCGGCGAAGCCGATGATGATGAGCGCGACGCCGAAGTGGACAAGATATCCGCCGTAGCGGCGGGTGTTGCGGCGCGCGAGCTGCACCATGCCTGCGAACACGGTCGAACCGCGCTGGTGGGCGAGGACGCGGCCGCCGCGCCAGAACTCCTGGAAGGTGATGATCGTGACCATGCCGGAGAGCGAGATCGCCATGACCGAATAGAAGTTGGCCATGTCGGTCCAGGGCTTCATGAAGATCGAAAGCACGGCCGCCAGCCCGACGGTCACGTAAGTCGCGGTGAGGAAGTTGCGCTTCAAACTCTCCGTGGAGGTCTTGCGCCAGGCGAGCAGCGGTCCGACGGCGGTCAGCAGCATCAGCAACAGCGCGATCGGGATGGTGACCTTATTGAAGAAGGGCGCGCCAACCGTGATCTTGGTGCCTTGTACGTATTCCGAAATGATCGGGAACAGCGTTCCCCACAGGACAGCGAAGCACGCTGCCAGCAGGAGAAGATTGTTGAACAGGAAGCTCGATTCCCTCGATACCAGCGATTCCAGCTGATGCTCGGAACGCAGGTACTTCTTGTTCATCAGGAACGCGACCATGCATACCGAGAAAATGAGAGCCAGGAAGCCCAGGAACCAGTAGCCGATCGACGATTGCGCGAAAGCGTGCACCGAACTTACCGCGCCGGAGCGCGTCAGCGTAGTGCCGAGAATCGCGAGGAGGAACGTGGTGAAGATCAGCCACATGTTCCAGATCTTCAGCATGCCGCGCTTTTCCTGCATCATCACCGAGTGGAGGAATGCGGTGCCGGTGATCCATGGCAGCAGCGAAGCGTTCTCGACCGGGTCCCATCCCCAATATCCGCCCCAGCCGAGCACCGAGTACGCCCAGTGCGCGCCGAGGAAGATGCCGCAGGTGAGAAATCCCCACGTCACCATGGTCCAGCGGCGGGTGATGTGGATCCACTTCTCGCCGGGATATTTCATGATGAGCGCGCCGAGGGCGAAGGCGAATGGGATGGTGAAGCCCACGTAGCCGAGATAAAGCATCGGCGGGTGGATGACCATCTCGGGGTATTGCAGCAGCGGATTCAGGCCGTTGCCGTCGGTGGGAATCTGTCCCTGGACGATGGCGAACGGATGCGCCGCGAAGTTGCAGAGCAGCAGGAAGAAGAGCTGCACGGCCGCGATGATGACGCTCGCATGCGCGAACAGAGCCCGGTCGGTCTTGTGGCGGAGGCGCAGCACCAGTCCGTAGATGGCCAGCAGCCACGACCAGAAAAGCAGCGAGCCTTCCTGTCCGGACCAGAGCGCGGCGAACTTGTAGGGCGCCGGCAAGTCGTTGTTGCTGTGCTGAAGGATGTAAACCAACGAATAGTTGTTGGTGAACACCGCAACCAGCAGGCAGAGCGACGCAACCGTGACGGCGAAGAAAGTGGCAATGCCGGCGCGGCGCGCCGTTTCGCCGATGCGGTCGATTCCCGCCGCCGGGCGTATCAGCGCCAGCATCCCCGCGAAGAAGGAATAGGCGCTGAGAACCAGCGCAAGAAGAAGAGCGAAACTACCTATTTGTGCCATGTAAGGCGATCCGATCCATTGTTCCAGAGAAGGCGGAGGCCGCGCAAATAGCCGCAAAGCCCTGGTCTGCCCTGTCCGGCGTTGTTCCGGGGTGCCGATCCATTGTCTACCTACAGGTCAATTGTCCACTGCCGGTCAACCGCGGTCTGTGAGTTGCGTCACACTCTTTACGAGGGCGATCAATTCCTCGGGCGGGCAGGGTTTCTGCCGAAAATGAATGCTCCAGCCCTCGTATTCGGCCTCGGCGCCGGGTAGGCCGGTGATGACCACGATAGGGATATCCGGCAGCAGCGCGCGGATTTGCGGCACCAGTTCCGCGCCATTGCCCTGGGACAGCAGGTGATCGGTGATCACCGCTCCGAAGTTGCGACGGGCGCTGGGATGCAGAAGAGCCAAGGCTGCCTCGGCGGTGGTGGCGGTGTCGACCGTGAAACCGGCGTCCTGAAGGATGGCTTGTCGAATGCGCAGTTGTATGGCGTCGTCGTCGACTAACAGGATCGGCTTGACAGCCACGGCAGGCATAAGTCTCCCCGGATCAGCAGGAAAGGTCGGGGACGAGGAGCGGGACGGCGCCTCGTTTCAAGAATAGACCACAGCCCGGTCCGGATCCGGGCTGTGGAACCGATACAGATATTGTATGCGAATTAAGCCGTTCGCGGGGTGCGGGAGCGCGACAGGATTTCGGTTTCCGCCTGCAGCCAGTCCTGCTCGTGGAATCCGTCCTGGTGCCCGCGCTGCTCGTAAAGCTCGTAGGCCCGGCGACGGATCTGCTCGAGAGCGTCCTGCGGCGTGCCAATCGCATTGACCGACTTGGCCGCGACTGGGGGCTTAGCGGTGTCGATGGAGACGGGAGAAGGGCTGGTGGTGCGGGCTTTCTTGGTTCCTGCTTTGCTGGCCATGAACGTCAACTCCTTGCCTGGGAAAGAGATTTTAGGATTGCGCCGCCCCTCGCGACGGCAAAACGACCCAGGCGATTTTGCCTACTATAACGCGATTTGTTGTGGATTTGGGCCGACATGCGCGGCTTGGCGCAGCATGACGTCAAAAATGGGAAAAAATTCAGTGGAAGTCGTGGGACGAGGTTTCGGCGGCGGTCACGTTCAATGACTCCAATCGTTCCACCTTGACCGAGATCACCCCGTCCAGATTCTGCAAGGGGCCTTCCACGAGCAAAAACTTCTCATGCACCAGCAGGAAACGGTTCCGGTCGAAGAGATCCGGCGTGACGATGGCGTTGGCGATCCCGGTTTCGTCCTCCAGGCTGAGAAAGACGAAGCCGCGCGCGGTGCCGGGACGCTGTCGGCAGATGACGCAGCCGGCGGTGCGAACACGGCGGCCGTTGGGCAGGCGTTCCAGGTCGCCGGCGCGGACCACGCCCTGGGCGTCGAGCGCGGCGCGACGGTAGCGCATGGGATGAGATCCAACGGTCAGGCCGGTGCCGTGGAAGTCGGCGACCAGCCGCTCTTCGGCCGTCATGCGTGCCAGCGGGGAAGCGGTGTCGGGTTCGTCGTATTCGTCGAGCAGCGGCCCAGAACGGCGGGTGGAACGGGCGATCTGCCAGAGAGCGTCTCTTCGATGGAAAGTGCTCTCACCGCGCAGACGCGGAGACGCGGAGTTGCTATTGCCGAATTGGGACGTCGCTCGTTTTGGCGCCCATGTCTCGGCTGGGATGAAGGGATTGGCGAGTTCAGCGATATGAGGAGGTTCCGGATCAGGTAGGGATCCTTCGGCTCGACCGCCGCGGCGGTCGAGCTCAGGATGACATTCCTGAGAAGCCTGACTGACCACTGGCCACTGACCACTGGCCACTGAGTTCAAAGCCCCAATCTCTGCCAGCGTGGTGAGCTCGGTGCTGCGCAACTCGGGAACACGGCGGACAATCTCGTCGATCGATGCGAAGGGACGCATGCGACGGGCGGCGACGAGCGCCTGCGCGGATTCTTCGCGAAGGCCGCGGACATAGCGAAGGCCAAGGCGCATGGCGAAATCTTCACCACGAAGACACGAAGGCACGAAGGAGTTTTTGCCATTTGCCATTTGCCATTTGCCATCGTCCTGCTTCGTGTCTTCGTGACTTCGTGGTGAGTGGATTCTTTCCAGCGTGCAAAGCCAGTCCGACTTGAGCACATCAATGGGCAGCACGCGCAGGCCGTGTCGTTGCGCGTCTTTCACCAGCGTGGCGGGATGGTAAAAGCCCATCGGCTGGTTGTTGAGCATGGCGGCGGTAAAGGCCGCGAGATGGTGCGTCTTGAGCCAGGCGCTGGCGTAGGCGAGCAGCGCGAAGCTGGCGGCGTGCGATTCGGGAAAGCCGTAGAGCGCGAACGAAGTGATGGCGTGGATGATGGCTTCCTGCGATTCGCCACAGATGCCGTTGTGCGTCATGCCGGCGCGAAGCTTCTTCTCGACGTCGGACATGCGGGCCTCGGCGCGCTTGAAGCCGAAGGCGCGGCGCAGTTCCTCGGCTTCGCCGCCGCTGAAGCCGGCGGTGATCATCGCCATGCGCAGCAGCTGTTCCTGGAAGAGCGGCACGCCGAGCGTACGCTCCAGCACCGGCTCGAGCGAAGGATGTGGATACGTGACCGGCTCGCGTCCCAGCCGCCGCTGGATGAAAGGATTGACCATGTTGCCGACAATGGGGCCGGGCCGGATGATGGCCACCTGCACCACGATGTCGTAAAAGCGCTTGGGCCGCAGGCGCGGCAGGCACGACATTTGCGCGCGGCTCTCGATCTGGAACATGCCGACCGTGTCCGCCTTGCAGAGCGCGTCGTAGACAGCAGGATCGTCGGGCGGGATCTGCGCCAGGTCAACTTGGTCGCCGTAGCTATCACGAATGATGCCAATCGAATCCTGGAGCACGGCCATCATGCCGAGGCCGAGCAGGTCGACCTTGACGATGCCCATGTCGGCGCAGTCGTCCTTGTCCCACTGCACGACGACGCGGCCCGGCATGGACGCGGGCTCGAGTGGAACGACCGAGTCGAGCTGCCCCTGGCAGATCACCATCCCGCCGGAGTGCTGGCCGAGATGCCGCGGCAGGTCCTGCACGGCGAGGCACAGTTCGAAAAATTTCCGCATGCGCGGATGGCGCAGGTCGTAGCCGGCTTCGTGGAAGTGACGCTCGAGCGTGTCGTTCGGATCCTGGTATTCGAACGAGCCGACCATGGCGGAGAGGCGTCCGGTGGTTTCCGCGTCGAAGCCGAGCGCCTTGCCCATCTCGCGCGCGGCAAGGCGTCCGCGATAGGTGATGACGTTGGCGGTCATGGCGGCGCCGAGCTTGCCGTAGCGCTCGTAAACGTGCTGGATCACGCGCTCGCGGCGATCACCCGAAGGAAGATCGAGATCGATGTCGGGCCACTCGCCGCGCTGCTCGGAGAGGAATCGTTCGAAGAGCAGGTCCATGCCGATGGGATCGACAGCGGTGATACCAAGCGAATAACAGACGGCGCTGTTGGCGGCCGAGCCGCGTCCCTGGGCGAGAATGCCTTCGCGTCGGCAGAACTGCACGATGTCCCACACGATGAGGAAGTAGCCCTCCAGCCCGAGCTTTTCGATGAGCGCCAGCTCGCGTTCGATCTGGCGCTTGGCGCGCGTCCACAGATGCGAGCTGCCGGTGACCCGCGCGCGCGTGCTGTAACGCTCGCGCATGCCTTCGTCCACGCGCTTGCGCAGGAACGACATCATGGTTTCGCCGTCGGGCACTGGGTAACGCGGAAACTCGTAGCCGAGGTCAGCGAGCGTGAACTCCAGACGCGAGGCGATTTCTTCGGTCGCGGCGATCGCTTCAGGCAGGTCGGCGAACATCTGCTGCATCTCCGCGGCCGACTTGATGTGGCGCTCGGAGTTCCGTGCCAGCAGGCGTCCGGCGGTTTCCAGCGTGTTGTGCGTGCGGATGCAGGTGAGGACGTCGGCGAGTTCGCGATCGGCGGCGGTGGCGTGTCGCACGCCGTTGGTCGCGACCAGCGGCAGGCCGAGCGAGCGCGCGATCTCGATCAGAGCGCGATTGCGCATCTCCTCGGCGCGATCGAAATGGCGCTGCAGCTCGACGTAGACGTTTTCGCGACCGAAGATGCGGACGAGCTGCTCGGCAACGAGCCGGGCTTCGTCCATCCCGCCGCGAGCCAGGGCGGCGGCGAGCGGGCCTTCGTCGCCGCCGGTCAGGCAGATGAGTCCATTGGCATAATCGGTGACTTCGTCCAGCGTGGCGGCGGCGATGGTTTCAGGACGCGAATCGATCGGGATCTTCGGCGCGCGCAGCTTCATGCGCGTCACCAGCCGGCAGAGGTTCTGGTAGCCGGCGCGGTTGGCGACCAGCAACGGAAGGCGAAAGAATTCACCACAGAGACACGGAGACACAGAGGTTCTCTGGCTTTTTGAATTTGTTATCTCCGTGCCTCTGTGCCTCTGTGGTGAATTTTGTCTGTCCCGAATGGTGACTTCGCTGCCGATCAGTGCGCGGATGCCGGTCTTCTTCGCCGCATGATGGAAGCGCGGCGAGCCGTAGACGCCGTCTCGATCGAGCAGCGCCATGGCCGGGAGCCCGCGTTCCGCACACACGCCGGCCAGCGCTTCCGGCAGCGATGCACCGTCGAGGAAGCTGAAAGCCGAATTCGCGTGGAGCTCGATGTATGGCATGCGTCAAACGGCAATGCAAAATGCAAAATGCAAAATGCAAAAAGAAACGGCTGCGTTTTTGAATTTTGAATTTTGCATTTTGAATTCCTCAGTCATACATTCCTTCCAACAACCAGCAGCCTTCTTCCAGGTCGTGGACAAGACGGTAGAGGGCGTCGCCTTCGGCGGTGGCGATGGAAACGTCCCATTCCTCGCGCGTGTAGCGGGTTTCGCAGGTGTCGCGATGAGGCGCCGAGGTCAACGTCCACCAGTCGCCGGAGGAGCGCCACGGTCCGGACGCCCAGGCGATATCGCCGGAGACCGGGGCGCGGGAGCCGTCACCGGTACAGGACACGCATGTGGGTTGCTGGTCACGAACCGTGACTTGCGCGGGCAACGGCGGACGAAAAATCCGGATCGCTAAAGACGAAAATCCACCACGGAGACACAGAGACACGGAGGCGGAATCGTCATCGCGAGGAGGCGCAGCGACAACCCGGTTTTTCTCCGCGCCTCTGTATCTGCGTGGTGGATTTTGGTCTTCGGTGTGGAACGGCTTCATCGCGAACGCGTCGCGGCGGTTGGTGTCGAGCAGTTCGGGAGAGCCGACATTGGCGTGGCCAACGATGCCTTCCAGCCGCGCCAGCATGAGATGAAGTTTTTCCGGCTCAGGCGACGCCGCCTGGAACAGCCCGTGCTGCGCTACTTGCGGCTTTACCGGCTCGGCCGTGAGTTCGACCTTCACGACCGGCGCACCAGGAGGATGCTGCTTCAGGTCGAGTTGCAGCAGCTTGAGGAAGAGCCGCGCATCGAGCATCGGCGTTGGCAATTTGAGCGTCCGCGAGAAACTTCCACCACAGAGGCGCAGAGACACAGAGGAACGATTGCCGAACTGCCGAATTGCCGAACTGCCGAATTGAAATGCAGATTCCTCGCTGCGCTCGGAATGACAATCTGAATGGGTTTTCTCCGCGTCTCCGCGCCTCGGCGGTGAAGGTTCCGTCTCTTCATCGCGCACCGCGCTGTCGAGCGTAAGCGTGAGGCGCAATTCGTTGGTGGCGAGGGCGCGCGCGGAGAGGCGGGCGCACAGTTGCTCGAGCAGGCGCGACAGGATAAATGCCAGCGGCTCGAGCAGCTCCACCGGATGCTCGAGTTCCATCGACTCGGCGAAATGCAGCGGCGGCTCGGCGGCCACGAGTTCGGTGGAGCCTTCGCCGCGCGCCAGCTTTTGCAGGCGCACGCCTTCCTGTCCGAGACGCTCGGCGACGGCGACAGTGGGCAGCGCAGCGAACGCGCGCAACGTGTGGACGCCCCAGCGGTCCAACGTTTCGATGAAGAACTGGGCGTCGGGAGGCGCTTCGTTGTTTCTGCGTTTCACATCGAAGCTTGGCGCTTCACGATACTCGCGCGGTTTGCGTTGAGATCGAGCCCGCGAACCCCTTACCCCAGCGGCTAAAGCCGAAGGAGAGGCAGTATTTTCGGCACGGCTGAAGCCGTGCCCCTCCGAAGGATTCTCGGTTGCATGCCAATTCGGCAGTTCGGCAGTTCGGCAATTCGGCAGTCCGGACGCGTCCGGTCCGGCGAACAGCACGTCGATGGGAAGCGTCCCAAGACAACGGGCTTCTTCGCCGGCTGCGATCAGCGTGGTTCCGGAGAATCCGCGCGCGGCGTGAATGGCGGCTTCGCGATTCTGCGCGATGGCAACGTTCGGCTCGAATCCGAGCAATGCTGCCCGGTCGGCGATCTGTTGCGCAAGCTGCGCGGCGAGACCGAAGAGACGCTCCAGCCCGGCGGCATCGAGCAGCACGGTGTCTGAAGCAATCGATTCGACGCGCGGCGAGAAGGCGTGGGCGCAGTCGAGCAGCGCGGCTTCCGCAGCGGCTTCGGCGGCGGGCGATCGGCGGCGCAGGGCGAGACCGGGAAGAGCCTCGGCTTCCATCTTCATCATGCCGGCTTCGACGCCCTGGCAACGCGCGGCCTCATTCATGGCGCAGACGCGCAGCAGCGGTGGCGTCCCTTCGAGCACGGCCACGGGATGTGGGCGAAGGTCGGGCTCGATGCGGATGACTGCGGCGGCTGGGAAGTCCGGGATGTGGAGCGCGCAGAACATAGTTGCCAGTTGCTGGTTGCCAGTTGTCAGTCAGGCCCATCGAGCCTCTGTCACGATTTCGGTTTCGGCAGCGCGCGGATGCTTGCGCCCGGCCAGCGGCGAGCGAATGACTTCGGCACGCAGCCGGAAACCGTTGAGCAACTGCGTATGCGAGGGATCATCGAACTGCCGATCGAGAGGTGCGGCGGTCGGCGCATCCGTCGTGGAAGTGTCTGGCAACTGGCAACCGGCAACCGGCAACTTCGCTTTTGCTGATGGCTGATAGCTGACAGCTGATGGCTGAAGCTTCAGTGACAGTGCGGCGCAACTCTGCGTCAGCGGCTGCGCGCTGACGACCAGCAGAACGGTGGACGTCGCTTCGACGGCGCGACGGAAGCGGAACCAGGTGGTCAAAGGCACGCGGCGAGCGGCTTCCGGCGGAAGTCCGGCGAAGTCGAGCGCCACCATTCCGAAGCCGCCGCCTCCCAGGAGCAGATCGGCGGCCTTCAGAGTCTGCTCGATGCGGGCGTAGGCGGCGCGGTACTTCGTACCGCGCCGATTGCCGAACTGCCGAACTGCCGAATTGCCGAATTGAAATGCGGGTCCTTCGCCTCGCTCGGAATGACAAAACAGAATTTGTTTCTCCGCATCTCTGCGTCTCTGCGGTGGAGTTTTGTTCTTTCGCGCGAGCGCGGGATTGATGCGTTCCATGGTTTCGGTGTCGCCGTATCCCCAGATACCGATGTCGCGAGGCTCAGGCGTGCGGATCAATTCACAGCGGAGACGCGGGGACACGGGAAGCATTCCTGATCTGTTTTTCTTGCTTTCATATTTCTCCGTGTCTCTGTGTCTGTGTGGTGGGTTTTGTTTTCCGCAGCGAACCCAAAGAAGTTTCTTCAGGTCGACGCCGGCGGCAGCGGCGGATTCGGGATCGAAGGCGTCTCCGGCATCGACCAGCGCGCAGAGCTCGCCGCGGGCCGTAGCGGCTGCAAGCGCGGCATACAGGATGCTGGTGCGTCCCGACGAAGCCGGGCCAAACCATTCGCTCAGCGTGCCGCGCGGCCATCCGCCGGTGAGCTCGTCGAGGGCGGCGATTCCGCTGGAAGCCATCTCGGGCAGCGCGCGCTCGCGTGGCGAAAGCGCTCCCGGGATGCGGTCGGCGAGCTCGGCTTCTACGTAGCGGCGCAGTTCATCGGCGGAGGGGCGAGGAAGAGAAGAAACGGGGACGGCGACGGACGACATAACGACCTCGGGCCGGCGAATCGCCTCTCAGATGGGCGGCAGCTACTTTCGCTTTTTATTCGCCTAACAAGTTGGATTGTGCGCCCGGCCGGAAGGGTTGTCAAGAGGAGGGAAACAGGCTTCCAGAGCCGTGTTCCTGGGATTGTAGCGGGAATGGTGCAAGCCGGAACGGGCCAGCGCGAAATGGCACGAATTCTGGATATGGCGGTCGAAAATCCACAACGGAGGCACGGAGACACGGAGAAAGAGAATGCAAAATTCAAAATGCAAAAACTAAGCCGCAGCTCGTAATTTTGCATTCTGCATTTTTAATTTTGCATTCCATCGCCGGGCATGGGATGGCTGGCTTCGTCGGCGTGCGGCACCAGGTCCTTATAGACGTGGCGCGAGAGGATGGTGTCCCACTTGCCGGTCGCCTTGGCGTATCCGACTGTGCCGAAGAAGATCACCGCGATCCCGGCAGCCACCGCCCAAGGAGAAATGCGGCGGCGACGCGGCGCCGAGAGGTAAAGCGCACCCTCGGCCGGACATACGGCGACGCACTCCATGCAGGCGGTGCATTCGATGGAGCGGATCTGGATCATTTGATCCACCTTCAAAGATGACGGGCAGACCTTGTCGCACTTGCCGCAATCGATGCACGGTTCGGGGCTGCGCAGGATCCGCAGCGGACTGAGCAGCGACGCAAATCCAAGCAGCGCGCCATACGGGCAGAGATACCGGCACCAGAAATTCTGGATGACGATGGAAAGCCCGGCGAGCACCACGAGCACGATCACCGCTGTTTCGCCCAGGTAGCGGAAGAAGTTGAGCATCTTCACGTCGGCAATCAAGCCGTAAGGACTTTGCAGGAATGAAACAATCTCCTGCGCCGACATGCTTCCGACGGCGAACAGAAAGAATCCGAGTAGCAGGTACTTCAGGCCGCGCAGCGGGATGTCGAGCCAGCGCGGCAGCCGCAGATTGCGGCGAAACGCGAAGCGGCCCAGCTTCCACAGCGCTTCTGAGACGGTTCCCACCGGGCACAGCCAACTGCAGAATGCCTTGCGAAAGAGGAAAGAAATCGTCAGAAAGCAGGCGATCAGGAACATGCCTGCCGGATGGATCGTGGGTACCTGGCCGGTGAGCAGGAACGCTTTCAGGTTCATCAGTCCGGTGATCGGCAGGTATCCCTCGACGCCCGCCGGACGCGAGACCCATGGCGTTTTGCCCGCGGTTTCGTAAAAGCGCACCCAGCGATAGAACTCTACGCCGATCACGGCATTGAGGACGAGGAATGCGGCCTGCACCGCGCGTCGAATAGCCTGCGAGCGATCGGGCGCGAGCCTGCGCAGAAGCTTCTTCTTCGCGGGCTTCGCGCCGAATTCGGAGGGCGGGACGGATGCGGTCTGGGTCGCCATGTCTATTGAAGAGTAGAAGGTCGACAAAACCGTGGGTATGACTTACGTCACAGATCAAAAAGAAGCTCTCAGCTGTCAGCTATCAGCATTCAGCCCGTGGAGACCTGCGGCCGTTGGCGGGCGTTTGCCGCTCATTGGCGTATTGTTTCTCCATGGACGACAGCGGGAAACCGTCTCGCACATACGCCATCGTGCATGGGCTCTGTCCGCGTTGTCGCAGCGGGCGGATATTCTCGAAGTCGCTGTTCGCGGGCTTGCCGAAGATGAACGACGTTTGTCCGGAATGCGGTCTGAAGTTCGAACGCGAGCCGGGCTACTTTCTCGGCGCGCTCTATATGAGCTACGCGATGGCCGTGCCGCTGATGGCGTTGCTGGTGCTGATCTTCTGGCTGTTGATGCGCTGGCGCGTTGAAAAACTGGTCATTGCTGGAGCAGTTGCTCTGCTGCCGTTCGTGCCGTTCCTGACGATCTTTGCGCGCGTGCTGTGGCTGCATTTCGATCGCGCGATGGACCCGGATTAACAAATCGCCGAAATCGCCGTAATTGCCATAATCGCCGGAATCGAAGGCCCAACACTTGCGTCCGAAGCAGATCTCAATGCTCGCAATAGGACATTCCGGTTGAACGCGTTCACCGCGAGCACTACAATTCGCGGCCAATGGTGGACACGCCTCCTGGCGTGCGTCCTTGAAGTCTCCGGAGGGAAAAGAGCCGTGTCATGTTCGCGCAAGCGGACGACGGCGAAGTGTCGCGCAAAAACAAGTTTAGGAGGGTGGGAGATGAGTATCCGTAAGATCGCAATCGCTACCGCAGTATTGTTAGCCGCTTCGCTGGCGACGGCGCAGGGACGCCGGAATCCGGAAGCGGCAGCACAGCCGCCGGCGGAGCAAGCCGCCGCGCCCGCTGCTGCGGCTCCGGCCATGCAGCAGACAACGCCCGAAGCGCAGCGTCCCCAGTTCCCGGGCGGGCGCACGCAGACACGCGAGTCCCAACCGCAGACGGAAGGCACCGGAACACGTCCGGCTCCGCGTCCGCCGGAAGAGCGCACCGTGGTCACGCACCACACGGCGCGCGTCGGTGGACAGTCGATCACATACACCGCGACCACCGCGACTTATGTCATCCGCGATGACAACGGCACTGCGAAGGCGACGATGTTCTTCGTTGCTTACACGAAGGACGGCGCCGACCCGACGCGGCGCCCGATTTCGTTCGTCTACAACGGCGGGCCGGGTTCGGGATCGCTGTTCACTCACATGGGCATGGGGCCGCGTCGCGTGGTGCTGACGCCCGACGGCCATGGCATGCCCGCGCCGTACACCATCACCGACAACGAAGAATCGTTTCTCGACGCGACGGACATGGTGTTCGTCGACGCCATCGGCACCGGCTACAGCCGCCCGGCGGCGGGCGAGAACCGCACCCAGTTCTACGGCGTGATCGAGGACGCGAACTGGTTTGCCGATTTCATCTACCAGTACATCACGCGCAACGAGCGCTGGTCGTCGCCGAAGTACCTGATCGGCGAGAGCTACGGCACAACGCGTTCGGCCGAGCTGTCCGGCGTGCTTCAGCAGCGCCACCAGATTTATCTCAACGGCATCGTGCTGGTCTCGGCGGTGGCGTTCGCGAACTTCGGCGCCGACGACCGGTCGATCTTCTTCCTGCCTACGTACATCACTTCCGCGTGGTATCACAAGCTGCTTCCTCCCGACTTGCAGAGCCTCTCGATGGACCAGATCGCGCAGAAGGCGCGCGAGTTTGCTCACGGCGAATACGCGCAAGCGTTGCAGAAGGGCGATGCGATCTCGCCGGCCGAGTACCAGAAAGTCGTGCAGGACACCGCGCACTACACCGGCCTGTCGCCAAAGTACGTGGAACAGACCAACCTGCGCATCGCGTCGTTCCGCTGGTTCAAGGAGCTGATGCGCGACAAGCGGCTGACAGTCGGCAGGCTCGATTCGCGCTTCACCGGCTATGACCACGACGCGGCGGGCGAGCGTCCGGAGACCGACACAAGCGAGGCGTCGTATGAAGGCGCGTTCGTTGCCACGTGGCAGGACTACGTGCGGCGCGAACTCAACTGGAAGAACGACGTCAACCTCATGTACTACCAGGTGACCGGCAATGTTCGTCCGTGGGACCAGACCGGCAACACCGAGGTCGCGGAGGTGCTTCGCGCCGCCATGACCCAGCAGGAGACGCTCAAGGTGCTGGTGGTATGCGGATACTACGACCTGGCTACGCCGTTTAACGGTATCGAGTTCACGGTGTCGCACATGGGGCTGGAGCCGCCGTTCCGCAAGAACATCAGCTTCACCTACTACGAGTCGGGGCACATGGTGTACATCGACGACAAGGCGCGCATCAAGCTGCACAGAGACGTCGACGACTTCATCAACAGCTCCTACAAACACTAAACAGGACCGTCGCGGAGTTAGCGAGAAGAGCACGGAACGTTCCGTGCTCTTCTTATTTTCTGTTGCCGGAAGGCGAGCAAATCGGTACGCTCTGCGCCGCATGGACCGTTATCCCGCAAGGCCGATTCTCTGGGCGGCAGCCGGAATGTTCGGCACATTCCTGTTCCTGATGATCGCGATAGGCGCGAGCATGGGAGTCGTCCGCTTCTTCACCGCGCGGCCAAACGTTTCGTCTTCCGCGCCCGCGATCGCCGGCGGGGCCGCCGTGGTCGCGCTGATCTCGCTTTGGCTCGCGTACCTTTCGCTGCGCAGCGTCGTCCGGCGGATCAAAGAGGCGAACAGCTACGCACTCGCCGGACGAGCTGCATGGGAAACGCAGTTTCGCGCGGACAGAGAGCGCAGCGCCGGATCTTCCGCGGGAAAGTAACAGCCGCCGAAACCGGCGGCTGTGTACGGATGACCGGGGAATGAACGTTATGAACGGCAGCGATGGGTCAACCAGCCCAGGAACGCTCCCACCATGATCCCTGCGCCAAACGCCCCCACGACGGTTTCGACTGGGTGACGCTTGATGCGCTGGCTGGTGTCGTCCATGAGTTGTTCAGCCGCGTCGCTGGTGTCTTTGCCGATGCGCTTTGCAGCGGAGATGGAGTCTTCCACCACATCCGCAAGCGCGGTCGCGGCACGGGATACACCGCGAATCGGCATCGGTTCTTTTACCGCTTCTGCCATAGGCACCTCCCAAATGGGGATGTGTACGGGCTAAGTCTGCGCCGTGCCCCAGCGGGTGCAAGCCGATTCGACCGCGTGGGTACCGTTGTGCTCCCAATTTGGCATTGCGGCGGAGGTTAGGCCGAGAGCCGAAACCGCCCATTCAAAAAATTGTCGCTATTGCGGAACGCCCGCAACCGGGGGCACAGCGGAGAACGGGCCGAGATCATCCTCCAGCGCCAGTCCGCTGATGGGTACATCCGAGGTGACCTGGACCGAGCCAACGAAGTTGGATTTCGGCAACACCTTAGTGAATGCGCTGATGGTGTTGAAGTCGAACGCCGTCTGATTCAGCGGCGGCAGCGTGACGCTGGTGCTTGCCATGAAGTTTCCATGGCCGTCCAGCAGCGTCAGGGTGGCGTTGGCCGTGGTCGATCCGGCGTTTGCCAATGCCAATCCCATGGTGCGGCCGATGCTGCAAGTGGCACAGGCCGGCTCCATCTCGATCGGGAAGGTGAAGCTGGTCAACTCCGGGACCTGGTTGAACCCGATAGTGTTGATCACCGCGTGCGTGTTGAAATCCTCGACCTCGAAGAAAAGATTGGCGCCGATGGCCGAGGTTGGCGTGACGACCGCCCAGATGAACTGCGATGTGCCAAATCGCGTGCTCTCAGCCGTGGCGATGCGCACCGTCCCGGAGGGTGGCATCGTGGCCGTGCTCTGCAATCCGAATGCGGCGACCTGCGACGCCGTCAGGACCTGACCGCCCTGGTTGTAATAGGTGATGGAGACGTTGTTGCTCGCTTTCGTCAGGTTCGCGAGCGTGATCTTGGTGACGTATCCGCCGCCGACGACAACGTGCGGCAGGACCAGCCTCTGGGTTCCCGAGTTGAAGGGCGGAGTGGCGAAGAATGGTCCCTGATCGTCACCCAGCGCCAGCACGTCGACGGGCGCACTGGCGGAGCCGACCAGCGTCCCGACAAAGTTCGCATTCGGCAGCGCCGACCTGAACGGGTCGGTATTTCCGATATCAATCGCCGTCTTGCCGAACCCGCCGAGCTGAACCGGCGAGCTGATCAGGGTAGCGCCCTGCGAATTGATGATCGTGAGCGTGACCGTGACCGGCAGCGGGCTGGGATTGGAGAGCGCCAGTCCCACGGTTCGGAAGACCGCCTTCTCAAATTCGACGGGAATCACGAAGCTGGTGATGGGCGGCGCATCGTTGAAGCCAACGCTGTTGATGACCTGGCCGGACGAATTTTCCAGTTCGTAGAAGAGATTGGTCGTGACCGGGAAATTCGATCCGACCGTGACCCACTGCGCGGCGTCCGTCGTAGCCAACAGGCGCTCTGACTCCGGCGTGGCAATGCGCGTCGTGCCGGAAGGCGGAAGAAACACGCTCTCGCTGGTCGCAACCGTGCCGTTCTCCAGGAAGTTCACCACGACCTGATTGTCGGACTTGGTCATGTTGGTGATGGTCAGCTTTGTCACATAACCGCCGCCCCGTACGGCATGCGGCAAGCTTGTCTGTTTGATCAGGCTCGATATCGGAGAACCCGATTGGAAGCCGAGGTTGACGACCGCTTTACTGCCGTCTCCGACATTGGAGCTGACTCCAAAGTAGTAGGTCACGCCTGCCTGCGCGGGCACATGAAGCACCGCGGGTTGAATGGTGGCGGAACTCGCTCCCTGCGAGCCGACGGAGCAACCCAGGAAATTGCCGCCGGGCGAGTTGGCCCAGGCCGCGAGGATCGGGACGTAGTCGGCTCCGCTGGTGTCGGCCGAGATCACTCCATTATCCGGCGCGGTATAAACCGCCTGGACGTTCTTCACGGTGCTGTTGTTGCCGCAGCCGGGCAGCGGATCGTTCGGCGAGCCGACTTTGGAGAGTCCAGAGATGTCATAGGTCTGACGACCGGTCGCGACGAGTGGCGAAAAGGCGCGATTGTTCAGGATCAACCGGTGCCCCCCTGCGTAGGTCGGCGCCACTCCAAAAAAACCGGCATCGTCGCCGGTAAACAAAGACAAGATGCCAGGTCCGAAGGCCGCTATCACGGTGGCGGTTCCCGAAGAAGCGTTGATTCCGAGACGGACTCCAATCTTCGGGTTCGCATTGCAGTGCGAGTGCGAATTCAGGTCGACGTATACGCCGCCGCTCGACCGGCAATTGGGATTGAGCGCTCCTACCGGCGTGCCGATATCGGCATTATCGGCCGATTCGATCGTCACCGTCGCGGAGTTCGGGTTGCTCGTCGTCGTATCGTAGATCACATCCAACACGCCGGCGGCGCCTCCGTTCGTTAGCACGCCTCCTTTCGCCGTCCAAACATAACCACCTCCGGCACTCACCGTACTGAGCTTCGAAGGAAAAGTGACAGTCATTCCCGCGGGAATGTTGACGACGTCGAGGATGAGGCTGGTGGAGCCGGTCGCGATATCGTTGGCAACGCCGCTAGCGCACGTATCGGCTGCGAGCGTTTGGCTTATACATGAGCCGCCGGCGACATGAAAGGCGCCCGGAGACGCATTGAACGACCAAACGAACGGGGCGCCAGCCGAGACGGATGCGTTTACTCCGGTCGCGGTGAATGACGTCGTGCCGATGTTGCAAACAGCAACGCTGCTGCAACTTGCCCCGGCGGTGGTTCCGTTGTCGCCGATCGCATTCTGGTTGGACACGGACACGGTCGCAGTCGCGGTGTTACCCGGGATCGATGTGGCGTCCAACCGGATATTCCTGAGACGAATTACCGCGCCAGTTGTTCCCGTCAGCAGGTTGCCCGCCGAGCCTTTGGCTGTGATCTTGAGCGTAATCAGCGAAACAATGCTGTTGTTTTGAAATGCTGTTTGAACGGAAGCGCTGCTGAGTCCGAGGCCGGAGATGCCGCTGGAATCGAAGAGATCGAGGTACGTGAAGGTGATGGTGGCTCCGGTTGCCGGGAAAGTCGTTACCCCGTTGTATGCGACTGTGATATTCGTGCCGGCCTGGAAACAGAACGCGCCAGTAGCGTCGTCGTAAATGATGAGGTCCACCAATCGCTCCGCGGTTCCCTCCGCATTCAGCTGGCTGCGTCCTGAGCCCAGGGTGACGTGGTCCACCGCGTCGCCCGGACTCAACGGTACAGGGTCCGACACGGTAACGTTCTTGGTCTTGTCGTGAAACGAGATCGGCCCAGTCGGTACAACGTGACACACGGCATGGACGGTGACACTGAGCAACAGCAGAGAGACCGCGCGCAAGACAAAGGAGAGAAGCCGAGCCATCGTCGTCCTCCTGGCCTGAGACAGGCCTTATGTTTCGCGCTGCGCGCAGCTATAGCTTGGGCGGAAACGCGACTATCAGAACCACGGGAAGCGGAATGGCACGGGATGATGCGCCGAGGCACAGTTGATGTCAACGAAAAATCGGCTCGAACCGGATCGGCTCGAGCCGGATGTTCTTATCGCCGCTCTTATGCGATTGCCTGGAGCGTACCGCGGATAAAGCCGAGTGACTCGGCCGAGCCGGGCATCGGGTCCTTGGCATCGACTTCATACTCAAGCTGAATTTCGCCCGCGTACTTGGAGCGCACCAACTCCTTCAGCAGCGCGACCAGCGGCAGCACGCCGGTTCCGCACGGAACGCCCTTCGCCTTGATGTCGCCCGACTCCAGGTCCTTGAAGTGGATGCTGTAGAGCCGATCGTGCAGCTTTTTGGCGTCGGCGACCAGATCTTCGTGCATGCGGAAGGTGTGGCCGATGTCCATGCAGATGCCGATCTTCTTGTCGAACGATTTAGCGGCGTCGTAAGCCTCGAGCGGCGAGGGGAAGAGCTTGTCGTTCGGTCCGTGGTTGTGGATCGCGCACTTGATGTCGTAGTTCTTGATGACCTTGTCGAGCGTGGGCAGCATCTCCTTGTTCACGCCCACCACGGCGACGGGCGCGCCGAGATCCTTCACGTAGTCGAGCGCCTTGCGCATCTCGCCTTCGTCGTTCTTCAAATAAATGACGCCGCAACTCGTGATCTTGAGTCCCAGATCCTCCGCCTTCTTGCGGAATTCGCTCCGCTGGTCCGTTGTGGAGGCTAGCGGCAGGTGAACCTCTTTGAGCGAAAAGTTGCGGACGCCAAGGCGCTGCATGGCCGTGAGCGCTTCGTTTGCGGGAAGCGTGCGCAAAGAATACGAGCAGATTCCGACGGTGAGATGCGGGAACTGTTTGTCGTCGGGCAGCGTGGTCGCCGAAGCCGGGGCGGCAGGAGCCGCAGCCTGCGCCTGGGCCAAGAGGTCGAGCGGGCGGACGGCGGTGGCCGCCGCTCCGACTACCGCGGATTTCAATACAGAACGACGAGTCCAGGTCATAGGAATTCCTCCGCGCCGAGAAGATACCATGCGAGACTCAGTCTAGGCTCGGCGTTATACAATGCGCGCGTTTCATGGCATGAATCGGGACGCCATCTCTACCGGAGGCAATCGTGGATCGCAGAGATTTCATCGCAACGACAGGTAAAGCAGCAGTTGTGGGCGCGGCTACTCTCGCGCTGAAGGGCAAAGTGCTGGGCGCGAACGATCGCGTGCGCGTGGCGGTGTGCGGCGTTCGCGGACGCGGGCACGATCACATCCGCGGCTTTCACGGCCTGGCGAACGACAATGTCGAGATCGCCGCCTTGTGCGACGTCGACGAAAACATCCTGAACGGCCGGCTTGCCGACGTCGAAAAGCTCGGCGTGGCCAAGCCGAAGGGCTACTGGGACATC